>ERZ1036424.46-NODE-46-length-94665-cov-4.435895_pt1 | contig 94665 bp, 90 predicted proteins | sample MGYA00514221_ERZ1036424 | MGnify/ENA primary metagenome ERZ1036424 (study PRJEB33795, sample SAMN09464939) | human gut metagenome | host: Homo sapiens | place: USA: Stanford, California | collected 2016-11 | study: EMG produced TPA metagenomics assembly of the... | reverse complement strand
TCGCCTGGCGGTCGGCCAGCGCTTTATCAACCGCTTTCGCGACGATGGCGTCGATTTGCTCCTGGGTAAACTCCTGCGCCAGTACGGAAATTGGGCACAGCGCGGCGATAACCGCCATAGCCAATGGCAGCTTTTTAACTGTATTCATGGTTATCTCACTTTAATAATTAATATATGCAGACAATAACCGCCCCATTCTGGTTAAAATAAAAATAACCAAAATAAGCTGATTTGTTTTTTCAGGGTACAGCTACGCCGGAGAATAAGTGTTCTTATTCTCAGTGGCGAAAGTTAACGACTAATACCAACATAGATGAGTTAATTTATTTGAATAAAGTAGGTCATGATATTTCCTGAGGTTATTGAGTTTATAATCAGGTCATTTGGCGAAAATCCCTTTTCCGCATAAATTCATATTTTCAGGTAATACAGGAATTACTGGCTAACGGCTCCGGCGACCGGTGCAACGCTTTTCGCCTTTTCGACTTCATTTTTTATTAATGAACGCTCATAGGCACGCAGGAATGGCAGATAAATCACCGCCGACATCACCATGCAGATAACGCACATCACCACCGGGCTTAAAGTCCAGTTAGCCGCCCACGAGGCGCCAATCGGCGCGGGCGTCGTCCACGGCGTCAGCGACACCACCTGGCTCAGCCAGCCAAGGCGGGTTGCGCCGTAAGCCAGCACCGCGTTGACCATCGGCACGCAAACGAAGGGAATAAACATCATTGGGTTCATGATGATCGGCGCGCCGAACAGAATCGGTTCATTGATATTAAAGAAGCTCGGCACGATGCCCATTTTGCCGATAGTCCGCAGATGCGTGACCCGGCTACGCAGCAGCAGGAAGGCCAGCGGCAGGGTCGAACCGACGCCGCCAATCAGCAAATAGTGATCCCAGAAGCCCTGCAGGTAAACGTGCGGCAGCGCCGCGCCGGCCGCCAGCGCCGCCTGGTTTGCCGACAGGTTGGCCATCCAGAACGGGTTCATAATCCCGGTAACGATAAGCGAGCCGTGAATACCGGCGAACCAGAAAATCTGGCACATCAGCACCGACAGCAGAATCGCCGGCAGCGAATCGGAGGCGGAGACCAGCGGTTCCAGCAGATGCATAATCGCCTGCGGCAGGATCATGCCGGTTTGCGCCTCAATGAACAGGTTGAGCGGATGCAGAGTACCGATGACCACCAGTACCGGAATGAGGATCTCAAACGAACGGGCGACGCCGGTCGGCACCTCTTTCGGCAGACGAATGGTCACGTTGTTTTGCTTCAGCCAGGCGTAAACGCGGGTGGAGTAGATGGCGGTGATCAGCGCGGTGAAAATGCCCTGGCCGGATAAATATTGAGTAGAAATTTTGCCATCGGCATAGGGCGCGGCGACCAGCAGGAAGGCCATAAACGCCAGCAGGCCGGACATGACCGGATCGAGCTGGAACTGGCGTCCGAGGCTGGCGCCGATGCCGACCGAGATAAAGAAGGTCATAACGCCCATGCTGAGGTTAAACGGCAGCATCAGCTGTTCACGGTACTGCTGGGAAAAATCCAGCCAGCCGCGGGCAAAGCCGTTAGTGGTCTCCGGCGAGAAAGGCGGAAAGATAAATACCAGCATGAAAGAGCCGATGATCATGAACGGCAATGCGGCGGTAAAGCCATCGCGGATGGCGATAACATATTTCTGTTGCCCAAGGCGTCCTGCCAGCGGAGTAATAGATTGCTCGATCACGGCAATCATCGACTGATACAGAGAACTCATTTGAACACCTCTTAGTGCGCCGCGGCGATCAGCGACAGGGCATAATTCAGAACGTTATCTCCCCGCTGCATTCCGTAATCCATCGTATCGATAGGCTGGACGGGAATATTCAGGGGAGCGGCTTTCTCGCTAAGCATTTTCAGCATGTATTTGACCTGGGGGCCAAGCAGCACCACCTGGTATTGTGGAAACTGCATATCAAATTCGGCAACGCCATAGGCGTCAATCTGCACCGGCAGGTCGCGTTCCTTTGCGGCATCCACCATTTTCCTCACCAGCAGGCTGGTGGACATCCCGGCGGAGCAGCACAGCATAATCTTGTACATCGACGGCTTTCCTCATATGTAAAAAGTTATTGCGAGGATGATTTGATATCAGACGGAAACCGGTTTCCATTTATAAAAAACAGAACTGTGAGCGCGGTCAATAACTCACCGTTAGCGGCCTTACTAATTAGATTCCGCTCACAAAATAATGTCGATTTGGCGTGGTTTTTTGCCGAAATGGAAAATCGGTTTCCAAATAAAAAAGGAAACGGCTATACTGCCGCTGGTTATAATTGAAGCGATTCAGGACACAGCGTTACAGGGGCCTAGCCGCGCCTGCCAGGGGAAAAAAGATGTCGACAATCAATGATGTATCACGGTTAGCCGGGGTATCGAAAGCCACGGTTTCGCGCGTGCTGAGCGGTTCGCGCGGGGTAAAAGAGGCCAGCCGCCAGGCGGTGCTTCAGGCGGCGGAAACGCTGAACTACCGGCCTAATATGATTGCCCAATCCTTACTGAGCCAGTCGACGGGCTGTATTGGCGTGATTTGCGCGCAGGACAACATCAATCAGACCACCAGCTATCTCTACGCTCTGGAAAAACAGCTCAGCCAGCATCAGAAGCATCTACTGCTGCGCTTCGCCAATAACCGCGGCGACGTATTAAGCGCGCTGGATGAACTCACCTGTGGCCTGTGCGATGACGTGCTGATCATCGGCGCGCGCTTTCCGCTGCAGATCGAGCGCCCCGATGTAGTGCTGATTGATTGTCTGGAAAGCGATGGCGAGAACAGTATTCAGTTTGATCACGCCTTTGCCGCGGAAACCGCCTGTCATTATTTGATTAATCAGGGGCGGCGGCAGATTGCGCTGATCCATCCGCAGGGGAGCGGCTTTGCCGACCAGGTGCTGCTGGGCTATAAGCATGCGCTGGAGAAGAACTTCCTGCCGTTTAATCGTAACCTGGTCTTCCTGGACTGCGCCTCGTCGTCGGTGGCGGTGCAGGAGCTGATGAATAACGCCACTACCCTGAATTTTAATGCGCTGTTGGTGAGCGATGAACTGCAGGCGCAGCGGGTAGTGCCGCAGTTGCAGGCGTTTAACCGCGCGGTGCCGGAAAAGGTGATGGTCTTCAGTCTCGCGGGTTCGCTGCAAATGCCGGGTATTCCGACCATCCCGGCGATTGAGTATTCGATGGATGCGATGGCTTCGCGGATCGTCAACTGGCTGATCGGGAAAAGCCCGCAGCCCGGCGGCAGCCTGCTGCGCGGCGACTTAATTATTCCCTAGCGTTGGGGAGATTACGGGTCGTGCATTTAGCGCGTGAGTTTGATTAACTGGCGCCACGCGCGGTTATGCAGCGTGAACAACAGCATCTTATAAAAGGCGGTGGAATGGATACAGACGCCGCTGAGCAGCAACATAATGACGCCCACCAGTGCCGCTGTTAGATTAACTCCCGGGTAAGAGGCGTCACTCAGTGCGTAAAGCAGGTAGACAACCGTTAATACCAGACTGATCGCCGCTAACATAATATGCACTCGCACGGCGCGCATGCTGCCTTTGCCGATCATAAACATCGTGATGCCGTTGATACCAGCGATCAGCAACGAAATCAGCACTACCCACACAAACACGCTTGCGGCAGGCTGATGGAGTACGCTCAGGATGAGGTAGCCTAACCACAACTGCGGAATAGCAAGACTGATAGTTATTCCGAGCGTGCTAAATGCTGCAGGGATCCCCATAGTATGGATTCCCACAGGCGCCCCCATTTCTGCGGCAAGCTGTGCTTTCAACTGTTGCAACTGCATAGTGCTGGCTTTGCTCATGCTGAGCGCCACGTCGTGACAGTACTGCAGGCGGTGGGAAAATTTTTTAAACATATGAGTATCCTGCATTTAGCTGGGGGAGAACGATTGCAACAGCCCCACCACATAGCGTCCAGACTGGATTGTGTTCTGTGGGTTACGAATGGTCCCTGTCAGCGAACTGCCAACAAAGGCCGACGCATTGGTAAATGCACCCATTAATTCACGTTGCAGTGATTTTTGTAGTGCTTCGCTCGGGAAGCGTTTCGGGTAAACCCCGGCGCGGATCGCGGCTTTCACGCCAGAATTGGAAATGCCAGGGTTCTGTGCTCTGATTATTGCTTCAGTAATGCGTTTCCGCTCAGCGCGATTCAGACTATGGAACCACTCAATAACTTTACTTGAGGATGCCGCCTTCATCAGCTTGTAAGTTTCTACAGTGCTTCTCAGTGCAGTTCCAGCTGCAGCCAGCGAAATCACATCTAGTACTGTTGTGGTGGCTACGTACCATTCCTGGCTGTCCAGCCAGGCAACATCTGAGCCGTGCTCGTTGTGTAGAGCTAGTAGTCTTCCGGCACCAATCATACATTGCGCGCCAGTAGCCAACGTGCCGGACAAGCTTATCGCGGCGATCACCCCAGAACCTCCTGCAGTAAAAGGTACTGCTGCACCAGCTCCAAACGCCATAATCAGCGTAACGAGCATAGCACCACAGGCGAAGCCGGTAGAGGTAATTTCAGTTGCCAATGATGGGGTTGCTAGCGTAGATACTATGGCTTTTTCTGCTACGGGTTGTTTTAATTCGGGTACTTTGCTTATTACCACATGACTAACGGTACTTTGATTAGCGTTGGCAATACGGCGCGAAGGGCGCACTAGCCAGCGCTGCTTACCATCATCGAAAATAATACCGACGTGGTAAAAATTACGGGTACAGTCGAGTTTCTCTGCCAGTTTTTTAAAATCGATATCAGCTCCGGTCTGTAGGCCAAGGCTGCGAGAGAAAGAATAATTTGGCAGAGTGCTGTCAGGTGACAGCAGACCGGGGAAGTTCATTAGTAGGCTCCTTCATTCCTTGAGGATAAATGGTACTTTTCACCTAATGCCATAGTAATAAAAAATAGTAGAGCGGCTTATTGGGAAATAAAAATATTCATCTAATTGTGATTTGCTACAGCGTCTTTATTTGCTTCGCGCCAACGCAGGGTGGCATGTTTTTTCAGCTCAGCTTCAAGCGCTGCGGCTAATGTAGCGCTCATATTTATACCGGCTTCGCACGCACGATCGATCGAGTAAACCCCGTTCGAGGGCGACGGTCACTTTTTGAGTTTTACGTTTTACAGTCATGGTTAAATCTCCAATGAACCGATATGTGGAGCATACGCCTATACTGATTCATAAGGAATACGGCGAGGGTAACGCCCTCGAGGGACGTAAAGCCTGAGTCCGGCGAAGTACCGAACTCAGGTCAGGATAATTTGGAGTGGCAACGGTTTTCCTGATAATTCAGCCCGTTATTTACCCGGGCAGCGAATTTTATCAATGGCGGCCAGATAGCCTTTTTGATTATTGCGCTCTTTCGCCAGCGTCGCTTCGCGAACGTAACTCTGGTTGTCTTTCGAGGCGAGGATTTTATTGGCGAAATCGGTATCGCTGAGGGTGCTCGCCGGGGCGCATTTTTCCTTCACCGCTTTCAACACCTGCTGTTTTTGCTGCTCAAACTGCAGGCTTTGCAGCGGCGATTCGGCCCACGCCGCGCTGGCGCTAAGGGCAGTAACCAGACACAACATCCAACACGCTTTCATGGCGTTTCTCCTTCACTTTTCGCTTCAGTCAACTATATGCGCAGCAGGTGAATTGCGCAAATGTTAGACACTTTTTGTTGTTTAAAATCAGACGATTGCTATTACGCCGCGCGTACCCGCCGCCGGGAATCCACCGCGATAAGAATGACCGAAGAGAGAATCAACAGCGTCCCCAGCCAGTCCGGCAGAGTAAAGGTAATGCCCAACAGCAATAGAGAGAGCAGGGCGCTGCTCAGCGGCTCTGCGCAGCTGAGGATCCCGGCCTTTGCGCCGCCAATCTGCTGGGCGCCGTTGAGATACAGGCTGAAGGTCAGCGAGGTACCGATCACCACGAGATAGAAAAACGCCAGCAGCAGACGGCCGTTCACCACAAAATTCGCGCTCTGGCTGCCATAAAACGGCAACAGCATCGCCCCGCCAATCAGCATGCTCCAGCCGACGATCGGCAGCGTGCCGTAGCGCGCGATAAGCGTTGAGGGATAAGTAGTATAAAACGCCGCCGCGAAGGCTGAGGCGATCCCCCAGAACAGCGCCGCCGGCGAGATGGAGAGCGAGGTCGGGTTGCCGTGGGTGACCAGCAGGAAGGTGCCGGCAAGCGAGGTGCCAATCGCCAGCAGCACAAAGGGACTGGGCCGCGCCTTACGCGCCAGCGCGAACCAGGCGACGATAATCGTCGGCGACAAAAACTGTAGCACCGTGGCGGTGGCGGCGTTCGACTTCTCGATAGTCATCAGGAAGGTGTACTGTACGGTTAACGCGCCGACCAGCGAGAAAAACAGCAGGCTAAGGGCATCTTTACGGTTTTGCATGACGCGGAAAATTTTGTCGCCGTGAACGAAGGCGAGCATCAGCAAAATCAGCCCGGCGAACAGCAGGCGGATCATGGTCAGATAGGGCGATGACATCTGACTTTGCTGCATAATGTACTGCGCGCAGACCCCGGAACTGCCCCACAGGACGGCGGCGATCAATACGTTCAACATCCCTCTTTTGCTGGAACCCATTTTTCCCTCGCGTGAAATAGCGCAAAGCAGGAATCATAGCACGGCGCAACGCGGCGCGCGCTTTACTGCCGACGCCACTCGCCTGGCGTCATGCCGTAGTGTTTTTTAAAGGTTTTCGCAAACGAAGCCTGTGATTGAAAACCGCAGCGTTCGGCAATCACTTCCAGCCGCGCCTGGCGATCGAGATGCAACAGGCGAGCGGCCATCGCCATCCGCAGTTGCGACAGCCACGCCTGCGGCGTCAGATGATAGACGCGGGCAAAATGGCGGGCGAAGGTGGCGCGCGATAAAAACGCCCGCGCCGCCATGCTCTCGATAGTCCACGGTTGTTCCGGCGCGGCCAGCACCGCGAGAACGGCCGGCATCAGCCGCGCATCGCTCATCAGGCGCAACAGGCCGCCCGGTGGCTCCTGCGCGCCGAGCAGGGTACGTAACAGCAGTACCAGCAGCGTATCGCCAAGGCTGCGCACGATAGCGCTACCGCCGGGATGTTCCGCCAGGCTTTCGCGTACCAGCACGTTAAGCAAAATATCCAGTTCCGGGCAATCTTCGCGTTCATCGGTATGTAAATGGATCAGCGCCGACTCTTCGGCGAACAGCCAGTTGACGTGCGGGCCGAAGTAAAACTCGCCGCACAGCATCTCCAGCGCGTCGCTTTCCACGGCGGTACGCACTTCCGTTAGCGTGCCGTTAAAGCGATGGGCGACGGGCAGTACCTGGCCCCACTCCACCAGGCTCTCCATCAGATGCGGCGAACCGTGCGGCAGCAGGATCACGTCGCCGGCGCGCATGTGGCGGGTTTGATGACCAACGGTTAACCGTCCTTCGCCGCGCAACACAAAGTGCCACGGCACCACGCCCGCTCGCATTTGATCGTGTCCGGCCTGCCAGCGGCCGCCGAAACGGCAATGCAGATTCACTTCGCAACGCGGGGCCAGCAGCGTCAACAGATGGCTCAAACTATCCATGCGACTCCTGAGACGATAAGACAAAAAAATGAGACGAAGAGCGCCAGTCTAGCACGTCGCCGACCACTAAGATGTCTCCATTGCCACAACATACCCTCAAATAACAGGAGTACACCATGAGCCGTTTAGCCGATATCCGTGAACAAGATGCCACCGGTAAAGCCGCCGATATTTTCGCCGGAATTAAAAAAGCGATGGGTAAAGTGCCGAATGCCTATCTGACCATCGGCGGCCACTCGCCGGCGGCGCTCCAGCAGGCGCTGGCGCACAACGCGATGCTGCATAAAAGCAGCCTTAGCGCGCAGGAGCTGGAAGCGATTAATTTATCGGTCAGCGAAGCGACCGGCTGTGATTACTGCCTGGCCGCCCATACCCTGATGGCCAAAAAAGCGGGCTTCAGCGGCGAGCAAATCCACGCCCTGCGCCGCGGCGAGTATACGGAAGATGCGCGCCTGGATGCGCTGGTGAAATTCGCCCAAACCCTGGTGACCACCACCGGTACGCTGCCGGAAGCGGATGTCGCCGCGCTGCGTCACGCCGGTTTTAGCGACCAGCAGGTGATTGAGATCGTCAGCGCCGTCAGCGCCATCCTGTTCACCAACATGGTGAACCGGGTTAACGACACGGTAGTGGACTTCCCGAAAGCCGATTAACCCGTCGTCGAGCGCCTGTTTACAGTCCCAATTCGCTTAGCCCCGGATGATCGTCAGGGCGGCGACCCTGAGACCAGTGGAACAGGCGCTCGCTTTCCGCGATCGGCAAATCGTTGATGCAGGCGTAGCGCGTGGACATTAGCCCGTGCTCATCAAACTGCCAGTTTTCATTGCCGTATGAACGAAACCAGTTGCCGCTGTCGTCGCACCACTCGTAGGCGAAGCGTACGGCGATGCGATTATCCTGCCACGCCCAAAGCTCCTTAATCAGCCGGTATTGCAGCTCTTTACGCCATTTTCGCTGCAGAAACTCCACGATTTGCCCCCGTCCGTGGACAAATTCGCTGCGGTTGCGCCATTCGCTATCCACGGTATAAGCCAGCGCGACTTTTTGCGCATCGCGGCTGTTCCAGCCATCTTCGGCGGCGCGCACCTTCTGCGCGGCGCTGTCGCGGGTAAACGGCGGTAGCGGGGGACGTTGTTCGCTCATCAAAACTCTCCTTTTAGGGATAATTGTTGCTGCAGGCGCTGATTCTCCTGCTCCAGTTCATGAATACGCTCTTGCAGGCTCTGGCTGTATTCCGCGACCTGCTGTGCGCTGTAGCGCGGCGTAATGTGCTGCGGGCAGTTCCAGTCAAAAGCCTGCAGATGAAAACGAAACAGGCGTTCGATGCGGGCGCGATAGTTTGCCGGCGTCACTAACGCCAGCAGCTCAGGCTGCTCTTCCGCCGCCAGCACCTCGACGGTGGCGTAGATTTTCAGCCTGGCACGGCGCGGGTAATCCATCAAAAACAGGCAGGCCCGGTCGCTGCCGCGCAGGTTGCCGGTGGTAATGTACTGGCGATTACCGCCGAAATCGGCCATGGCCAGCGTGGTGTCATCCAGCAGGCGCAGAAAACCCGGCGGGCCGCCGCGATGCTGAATGTAGGGCCAGCCGCTTTGCGACACCGTCGCCAGATAAAAACTGTCGCGGGTAGCGATCATCCCCTCTTCGCTAGCGCCGAAGCGATCCGCCTGACGGCGGCTGTGCGGCGTTTGCCACAGCTGGTCGCTGCCCATTTCATGTTGCACATCCATGACATCCGGGGTGATAGCGATATCGAGAAAGGTTGCTGCCATAACGCCTCCTGAAGGTAGGGGGCTATCATGGACTGTGCTGTGAAAAATGATAATACTGCTTATCTGGTAATCATCTTTCCGGATAATGGGAGAATAATGGACCGATTAAGCGCTATGGCGCTGCTGGTGAAAGTCACTGAACTGGGCAGTATGTCGGCGGCGGCGCGGGCGCTGAATACTCCGTTGACGACCGTGAGCCGTAATATCGGCGAGCTGGAGAGCGCGCTGGGAGTCCGTTTATTGACGCGCACTACCCGTAAACTCACCCTCACCGATGCCGGCGTCGATTATGTTGCCGCCGCGCGGCGGATCCTCGAAGAGGTGGAAAACGCCGAACGCCGGGCAACGGGTGAATACCAGGAGCCGAAGGGCGAGCTGGTGATCTCCGCGCCGACGATGTTTGGTCGCCAGCACGTTCTGCCAGTTATTAGTGAATTTATCGCCCGTTATCCGCAAATTCGCGTACGTTTGTTACTTAGCGATAGTAATGCCGATCTGGTCGGCGACCATATCGATTTGGCGGTACGGATTGGCGAACTGGCTGATAGCAGCATGGTGGCGACCCGGCTGGGCGCGATGCGCATTGTAGCCTGCGCCCATCCCGCGCTGTTGGCGAAATACGGCGAACCGCAGCGGCCGCGCGATCTGGCGGCGCTGCCGATCATCCGTATTGAATCGCCGATGCCCTATCGCGGCTGGCGCTTTCGCGCCGTTGAACGGGAAGATCAGCTGATTAATCTGCCGCCGGTGTTGGCCGTCACCACGCCGGAGAGCGCCGCCGATGCCGCCCGGCTGGGCGTTGGGGTGGCCCGCTTGCTGCACTATCAGGCGCTGGATGGCCTGCGCTGCGGGGAACTACGCCTGCTGCTGGAAAGCGTCGAGCCGGAGTCCGCGCCGGTTCATTTGTTATATACCGCGCGGGAGCTGGCTCCGCTTAAGCTGCGGAAATTTATCGATTTTGCCGCGCCGGCGCTGCGCCAGTCCTTGCTACGCATTGCCGGGGCCGCTTAATGCGCCGCGGTTTTCAGCGGCGCCTCCTTCAATAGCCAGGAAAGGACAAACGCGACGGCCATAATGCAGGCTGCCATCAGGAATGCCGCATGGATCGCCGCGCCGAAGGCGTCGAGATAATCGAGACGGATCGCCGCTGGCAGATGCTGTACCGCCACCGGGTTCATGGCTGGCGGTAGCACAGCGCCCTCCGGCAACAGTTTCTGCAGGTTATTTTGTAGCACATGGGTAAAGACCGCGCCGAACAATGCCACGCCGATGGAGCCGCCAATCGAGCGGAACAGGGTCACGCCGGAAGTGGCGACGCCGTACATCTGCGCCGGCATCGCGTTCTGTACCGCCAGCACCAGTACCTGCATCACCAGCCCCAGGCCAGCGCCGAGCACGCCGGTAAACAGGTATAACTGCCACATTGGCGAATGAATGGTGATGCGTGTCAGCAGAACCATGCCGGTCACGCCGAGTAGGGTACCGATAATCGGGAAAATTCGGTATTTCCCGGTGTGGCTAATCACCCGGCCGCTGATGATGGAGGTCAGCAACAGGCCGCCCATCAGCGGGATTAACTGTAACCCGGCCTCGGTTGGCGTCGCCTCTTTCACCACCTGCAGATAGAGCGGCAGGAAAGTGACCGAACCGAACAGCGACATGCCGATAACAAAGCCAATCAGACTACACAGCAGGAAGCTGCGGTTGCGGAATAGCGACAGCGGAATAATCGGTTCGGCGGCTATCCGTTCTTCGTAGATAAAGCCGATGATCCCCACGATGCCGAAGGCCAGAATGCACCACAGCTGCGGATCATTCCACGCATGGACGCTGCCGCCTTCGGAGGTAAACAGGATGATGCACAACAGCGCCATGCTGAGGTAAATCGCCCCCAGCCAGTCAATCTGATGCTGGCTACGTTTGTTGCTGCTGTGGAATACCGCGCCGATGACCAGCAACGCGAACAGACCAAGCGGCAGGTTGATATAGAAAATCCAGCGCCACGAGGCGTGCTGTACAAGGAAACCGCCGATCAGCGGGCCGATAACCGTCGCCAGGCCGAAGACGCCGCCGAACAGCCCCTGATAGCGCCCGCGGTTGGCAGGTGGGATAACGTCGGCGACCGCCGCCATGCTGATCACCATCAGGCCGCCGCCGCCGAGCCCCTGTAGCGCGCGCATCAGTACCAATTGCGTCATGTTCTGCGCCAGCCCACAGAGCGCGGAACCGGCAAGAAACAGCACGATCGCCACCTGCAGCACGATTTTACGCCCGAACAGGTCGCCGAATTTACCGTATAGCGGCACTACGATGGTCGAGCTGAGGATATAGGCGGTGACCACCCACGAGAGTTTATCCAGCCCGCCAAGCTCGCCAACGATAGTTGGCAAGGCGGTGGAGACAATGGTCTGGTCCAGCGCCGACAGCAGCATCACCAGCAGCAGGGCGCTGAACAGCAGGCGGATTGAGGGCGCCGGTTGGCTTGCGACTTCAGATGTCATTGCATCACTCGCTTGAAATTAATTAAATGCATAATTAATATTTAGGGAAATGATGAATCGGGTCAAGAGATCGCCAGCATATGCCAGCACAAAAAGCTAATGAAGCGCCGCGCCGCCCCGGTCGGCCACGCGGTAAAAAACCGGGAACCGCTAACCGCGAGCAGTTGATAGATATCGCCCTGGCGCTGTTTGCTCGTCACGGCGCGGCCCGCGTGTCGCTAAATGCCATTGCCAAAGAGGCCGGGGTGACGCCGGCGATGCTGAATTACTATTTTACGTCGCGGGAAGCGCTGATTGAGAATTTGCTGGAAGAGCGTTTTATGCCGCTGCGTAACGATATCAGCCGCATTTTTGTCGACCATCCGCAGGATCCGGTGACGGCGTTGACGATGATGGTTGAGACGCTGGCGGACATGGCGGAGCAAAATGCCTGGTTCGCGCCGCTGTGGATGCAGGAGATCATCGGCGAGATGCCGATGCTGCGCCAGCACATGGATGCGCGCTTCGGCGAGGAGCGTTTTCAGGTGATGCTGGAGACGGTTCGACGCTGGCAGCAGGAGGGGAAAATTAACCCGGCGCTGGCGCCGGAGCTGCTGTTTACTACGGTGATTAGCCTGGTGCTGGTGCCATTCTCGCGCATCCATAGCGATCCGCGCTTACAGGCGGTAACCAGGCAGACCATTGTTAGCCACGCGCTGGCGTTAATGGGCCACGGGGTCGGCGGTTAAGGCGTGATTTTGTAGCCCGGATAAGCGCAGCGCAATCCGGGGTTATCGTTATAGCGTCTTCGATAAATAATGGCGTTGCATACCCGCGTGCGGGAAATCGGGCAGCGACATCTGCAACTGATAGCCTAATTTCTGATAAAACGGCAGCGCCTGGAAGCTGAAGGTATCGACCAGGAGATGGCTGCAGCCCAACGCCTGCGCCTGCCGTTCCGCTTCCTGCATAAGCTCGCGGCCCAGACCGTTGCCGCGCGTCGCTTCGCTCACCCACAGGTATTCGATACACAGCCAGTTGCCTTTGCGTTTGGCGATAAGCCCGCCGCGCATCACCGCTTGCTCATCGCGGGAGTAAATGCCCAGATCGCCAAACTGATCTGCGTCGAGATACTGCTGATTATACTGCCGTAGGCCGGCAAATAATTCTTGTTGATCGTCGGGATTAATGCTTTTTGTAATTATTAGACCCATTAAGTTTCTCCAGTTGCACAGGCTATCGTTATATTTTCCTCTACTGACTTTCACAAAATATTCTTATTTTCTCCACTATTTTTTGTCTTAATTTTGTCGTTCAAAGTAAGCGAAATAACCTTTCCATGACTTTCGAAAGGGCGGGCTGAGAATCCCCACAATAATAATGATGTTAAGGAACATCTAAGCTCCATTGCGATATTTCCATTGAGACGAAAATTTCGCAGCGCCCCTCTTTTCCTCGCGATTCAATTCACGGGGGGACGTCTTACATCTTGAGAAAATAAAATGAAACACATCATAGCCCCCATTGCGACAGCATTATTTTTCCTGAGCGGATGCGATAATGCGCAGACAACTGCGCCGCAACAACCCACGCCCGAGGTGGGAATTGTTACGCTGCAAGCCCAGCCGGTGCCGGTTGTCAGCCAACTGACTGGCCGCACTACCGCCTCGCTCAGCGCCGAAGTGCGCCCGCAGGTCGGCGGCATCATTCAGAAGCGCCTGTTTACCGAAGGCGATATGGTGAAGGCCGGGCAGGCCCTTTACCAGATCGATCCCTCCAGTTATCGCGCCACCTGGAACGAAGCGGCGGCCGCGTTGAAGCAGGCGCAGGCGCTGGTGGTCTCTGATTGCCAGAAAGCCCAGCGCTACGCGTCGTTGGTCAGAGATAACGGCGTCTCTCGCCAGGATGCCGACGACGCTGCCTCCGCCTGCGCCCAGGACAAGGCCAGTGTGGAGTCGAAAAAAGCGGCGCTCGAGAGCGCGCGCATCAACCTGAACTGGACCACCGTCACCGCGCCGATTGCCGGGCGCATCGGCATTTCCTCGGTCACGCCGGGAGCGCTGGTCTCTGCCGATCAGGATACCGCGCTGGCGACGATCCGCGGCCTCGACACCATGTATGTCGATCTGACGCGATCCAGTGTCGATCTCCTGCGTTTACGCAGGCAGAGCCTGGCCAGCAACAGCGATACCCTCAGCGTGACGTTAACCCTTGAGGATGGCAGTACCTATCCCGAAAAAGGGCGTTTGGCGCTCACCGAAGTCGCCGTAGATGAATCCACTGGCTCGGTGACCCTGCGCGCCATCTTCCCCAACCCGCAGCACGTCCTGCTGCCGGGGATGTTTGTCCGCGCGCGTATCGATGAAGGCATCATGAACGACGCGATCCTCGCGCCGCAGCAGGGTATCACCCGCGATGCCAAAGGCGATGCCACGGCGCTGGTTGTCGATGCCGACAACAACGTTGAGCAGCGTACCGTGCAAACCGGCGATACCTTCGGCGATAAATGGCTGGTGCTGAGCGGTCTGAAAGCGGGCGACAAGCTGATTGTCGAAGGCACCGGTAAAGTGTCCCCCGGACAAGCGGTGAAGGCCGTTGCCGTCAAAAATAACGGAGGCAATGCCTGATGTTCTCCCGTTTCTTCGTGCGTCGCCCGGTCTTTGCCTGGGTGATCGCTATCCTTATCATGCTTGCCGGGGCGCTGGCGATCCGCACGCTGCCGGTGGGACAATATCCGGACGTCGCCCCGCCAGCAGTAAAAATATCCGCTACCTATACCGGAGCTTCCGCAGAAACCCTGGAAAACAGCGTCACCCAGGTTATCGAGCAGCAGCTCACCGGGCTGGATAACTTACTTTATTTCACCTCCACCAGCAGTTCGGATGGTACGGTAAGTATTACCGTCATCTTTGAGCAGGGAACCGATCCGGACACCGCTCAGGTACAGGTACAAAACAAAGTGCAGCAGGCGGAATCGCGTCTTCCGAGTGAAGTACAGCAATCTGGCGTAACGGTAGAAAAATCGCAAAGCAGTTTCCTGTTAATCCTCGCGGTGTATGACAAAACCAACCGCGCCACCAGTTCCGATATCTCCGACTGGCTGGTCAGCAATATGCAGGACCCGCTGGCGCGCGTGGAGGGCGTCGGCAGCCTGCAGGTATTCGGCGCCGAATACGCGATGCGCATCTGGATGGATCCGACCAAACTCGCCTCTTACTCGTTGATGCCTTCCGACGTACAGTCGGCGATTGAGGCGCAGAACGTGCAGGTCTCCGCGGGTAAAATCGGCGCACTACCGTCGTCCAATGCCCAGCAATTGACCGCTACCGTGCGCGCGCAGTCGCGGCTGCAAACTCCTGACCAGTTCAAAGCGATCATTGTAAAGAGCCAGTCCGACGGGTCGGTGGTGCGCCTGAGCGATGTCGCGCGGGTGGAGATGGGCAGCGAGGATTACACCGCTACCGCTAATCTGAATGGCCACCCCGCCGCCGGGATTGCGGTGATGATGGCCCCCGGCGCTAACGCGCTGGATACCGCGACGCTGGTGAAAAGCAAAATCGCTGAATTCCAGCGTCAAATGCCGCAGGGCTACGATATCGCCTACCCGAAAGACAGCACCGAGTTCATCAAAATCTCTGTCGAGGATGTTATCCAGACGCTGTTTGAAGCGATTATTCTCGTGGTCTGCGTAATGTATTTGTTCCTGCAGAACTTCCGCGCGACGCTCATTCCGGCGGTAGCGGTACCGGTCGTGTTACTTGGCACCTTTGGGGTGCTGGCGCTGTTCGGCTACTCCATTAATACCCTGACGCTGTTCGCCATGGTGCTGGCGATCGGCCTGCTGGTGGATGATGCCATTGTGGTGGTGGAAAACGTCGAACGTATTATGCGCGACGAAGGGCTGCCCGCTCGCGAAGCCACCGAAAAATCGATGGGTGAAATCTCCGGCGCGCTGGTGGCGATCGCCTTGGTGCTGTCGGCGGTATTCCTGCCAATGGCCTTTTTCGGCGGCTCGACCGGGGTAATCTATCGCCAGTTCTCGGTGACGATTATCTCGGCGATGATGCTGTCGGTGGTGGTAGCGCTAACCCTCACTCCGGCGCTGTGCGGCGCGCTGCTAAGCCACTCCAAACCTCATGACAAAGGTTTCTTCGGCGCCTTTAATCGCCTGTGGGGGCGTACGGAAGATGGCTACCAGCGTCGCGTACTCGGCGGCCTACGCCGCGGCGCGGTGATGATGGGCGCTTACGCCTTGATTTGCGGGGCGATGGCGCTGGCGATGTGGAAACTGCCGGGCAGCTTCCTGCCGGTGGAGGATCAGGGCGAAATCATGGTCCAGTACACCTTGCCTGCCGGGGCGACGGCGGTACGTACCGCCGAGGTGCGCCGTCAGGTGACCGACTGGTTCCTCACCAAAGAGAAAGCCAATACCGAGGTTATCTTCACCGTCGATGGCTTCAGTTTCAGCGGCAGCGGTCAGAACGCCGGAATGGCCTTCGTCTCATTGAAAAACTGGTCGCAGCGCAAAGGCGACGAAAATACCGCGCAGGCTATTGCGCTGCGCGCCAACAAAGAGCTGGGCGCGATCCGCGACGCCACCCTGTTCGCTATGACGCCGCCATCGGTGGACGGCCTTGGGCAAAGTAATGGCTTCACTTTCGAGCTGATGGCCAGCGGGGGTACCGATCGCGATAGCCTGATTAAGCTGCGCAGCCAACTGCTGGCAGCAGCCAATCAGAGCGGCGAACTGCAGTCGGTTCGCGCCAACGATCTGCCACAGATGCCACAGCTGCAGGTGGATATCGATAACAATAAAGCCGTCTCGCTGGGGCTGTCGCTCAGCGACGTGACCGATACGCTCTCCAGCGCCTGGGGCGGCACGTACGTCAACGACTTTATCGATCGCGGCCGGGTGAAAAAGGTCTACATCCAGGGCGAGAGCGACGCGCGCGCTGTGCCGTCCGATCTTGGTAAATGGTTTGTCCGCGGCAGCGATAACAGCATGACGCCGTTCACCGCGTTCGCCACCACCCATTGGGAATACGGCCCGGAAAGCCTGGTACGCTACAACGGCTCGGCCGCCTTTGAGATCCAGGGGGAAAACGCCGTGGGCTTCAGCTCAGGGGCAGCAATGGACAAAATGGAAAAACTGGCCGATAGCCTGCCGGCGGGTTCCACCTGGGCATGGAGCGGTATTTCGCTACAGGAAAAACTGGCCAGCGGCCAGGCGATGAGCCTGTACGCCATTTCGATTCTGGTGGTGTTCCTGTGCCTGGCTGCGCTGTATGAAAGCTGGTCGGTGCCGTTCTCGGTGATCATGGTCATCCCGTTAGGTCTGCTTGGCGCGGCGCTGGCGGCCACGCTGCGCGGCTTAAGTAACGACGTCTATTTCCAGGTGGCGTTGTTAACGACCATTGGCCTGTCGTCGAAGAACGCCATTCTTATCGTTGAATTCGCTGAATCCGCGGTGGATGAGGGCTATTCGCTCTCGCGGGCGGCGATCCGCGCCGCGCAGACCCGTCTGCGCCCGATTGTCATGACCTCGCTGGCATTTATCGCCGGGGTACTGCCGCTGGCCATTGCTACCGGCGCCGGGGCCAACAGCCGCGTGGCGATTGGTACCGGGATTATCGGCGGCACCCTGACGGCGACGCTGCTGGCAGTGTTCTTCGTCCCGCTGTTCTTTGTGCTGGTGAAGCGTCTCTTTACCCGCCCACGTCCTTCTCAGGAGTAAGTTATGTTTCGTTTGAGTTTAATGTTCATCGCGCTCCTGACCGCGGGCTGTGTCTCTCTTGACCCGCACTACGAGCGCCCGGCCGCGCCGGTGCCGGCGACCCTTCCCGGCGCGCACGGCGAATCAACGGCGGTGGTCGGCGACTGGCAAAAAGTGGTCAATGATGCGCGGTTAAAAAAAGTGGTCAGCATCGCGCTTAATAGCAACCGCGATGTGCAAAAGGCATTGGCCGATATTGAAGCCGCTCGCGCCCAGTATGGCGAAACGCGCGCATCGTTGTTTCCCACCGTCGATGCCGAGCTGAGCCATACCCGCAGCAAAACGATCGCCAGCGGCCTAAGTTCTACCTCGCAGGCTGACGGCGCGGTCTCGAGCTTCGAACTGGACTTGTTCGGCAAGAACCAGAGCCTGTCGCGCGCGGCGCGCGAAAGCTGGCTTGCCAGCGAATTCACCGCGCAAAATACCCGACTGACGATGATTGCCGATTTGACCACCGCCTGGGTGACGCTGGCGACGGATAATAGCAATCTGGCGCTGGCGCAGCAGACGATGGATAGCGCGGAGAACTCGCGTAAAATCGTCGCTCGCCAGATGGCGGTGGGCACCGCTTCCGCCGGTGATTTAAGTTCGGCGGAAAGCGTCTATCAGCAGGCGCGAGCCAGCGTCGCCAGCTATCGTACGCTGGTGGCGCAGGATAAAAACGCCATTAACCTACTGGCTGGGGAAACCGTGCCGGAGAGCCTGCTTCCCGGTACGCTGGAAAGCCTGGGGGATAACAGCATCGCGCTGGTGCCTGCGGGGGTATCATCATCGGTACTGTTGCGCCGGCCGGATATTCAGGAGGCGGAACATAATCTCAAGAGCGCTAATGCCGATATCGGTGCGGCGCGAGCGAACTTTTTCCCGTCCATTTCGCTGACCGCCAGCGCCGGGGTCGGCAGCGATTCGCTATCGTCGCTGTTTAGCCATGGCATGCAGGTGTGGTCGTTCGCCCCGTCCATCAGCCTGCCGCTGTTCACCGGTGGCAGTAATCTGGCGCAGCTACGCTATGCGCAGGCTGAGAAAAAGGGGCTGATTGCCACTTACGAGAAATCCATTCAGAGCGCCTTTAAGGACGTTGCCGATGCGCTGGCGCGCCGGGAAACGCTGAGTGAACAGCTCGATGCCCAGCAGCAGTATGTTGCCGCCGAGCAGAAGTCGCTGGATATCGCGATGAAGAGTTACCAGGCCGGGGTCGGCGACTATCTGTCGGTGCTGACTGCCCAGCGGACGCTGTGGTCGGCGAAGGCGACGCTGCTGTCGCTGCAGCAGACCGACCTCAATAACCGCATTACGCTCTGGCAATCGCTGGGCGGCGGCGCCAGTTAATGTTCCTCTTCGGACGCGTTATAGCACCTTAATCACTCCTGGCGCATGCGTAAACTCCAGGTTGCGGTAATAAAATATTCCACCTTTATTACCGCAATATCTCTGGCTATACCTACAATTCTCCTATTATCCCAAGCGTATTAATCGTGATACTCTTCACATGAATGGAATAAAAAATTCCTTATACTGCGCGCAACTGAGAATAACGAGGTTTTTATGAGTATCGACCTGAGCAAACTGCTGACCGAGCGACGCAACGCCAACAGCGCCAACATTGACACACTCTCCACCGTCGACATGCTGACGGTGATAAACCACGAAGATCAGCAAGTGGCGCAGGCGATAACGCCTTATTTGCCGCAGATCGCGGAAGTCGTGGATAAAGTGGCGGCGGCGCTGCGGGCAGGCGGGCGGCTGATTTACATCGGCGCCGGCACGTCGGGGCGTTTGGGTATTCTGGACGCCAGCGAATGCCCGCCGACCTTTGGCACCCGTCCGGAGCAGGTGGTGGGGATTATCGCCGGCGGACATAAAGCGATTCTGAGCGCCGTGGAAAACGTGGAAGACAATAAAGCACAAGGGGCGATGGATCTGCAGAACCTTAACTTCAGCAACCGTGATGTGCTGGTGGGGCTGGCGGCCAGCGGGCGTACGCCGTACGTCATTGGCGCGATGGAATACGCCCATAGCCAGAATGCGTTTGTCGCTATCGTCAGCTGTAACCCGCACGGTGAAATGGCGCAGCTGGCGGACGTGGCGATTACCCCGGTGGTCGGCCCGGAAGTGGTCACCGGATCGACCCGCCTGAAAGCCGGCACCGCGCAGAAACTGGTGCTGAACATGATCTCCACCGGCGCGATGATCCGCATCGGCAAGGTCTACAGCAACCTGATGGTGGATGTCGAAGCGACCAACGCCAAGCTGATTGAGCGCCAGGTGTCTATCGTGATGGAAGCGACCGACTGCGATCGCGCCACCGCACAGAATGCGCTGGATGCCTGTGGCCGCCACTGTAAGACGGCGATTGTGATGGTGTTGGCTGACTTAAGCGCCGCAGAAGCGCAGTCGCTGCTGGCGAAAAACAACGGTTATATCCGCAAGGCGCTAAGCAACACCTGAGCGCCGACAGACAGGTAACAGGCAATGGCAAAAATAACTAAAGAGATGATAGCGCGGATCCTGGCCCACGTCGGCGGGGCCGCAAACGTGGCGCAGGCGGGTAACTGCATGACGCGCCTGCGCTTGACCCTGCGCGATGAAAGTCTGGCCGATAGCGCCGCCATTCGCCAGATTGACGGCGTGATGGGGGTTATCGTCAGCGATGAACAGTTCCAGGTGGTATTAGGGCCCGGCAAGGCGCAGACCGCCGCGGAAATGATGAACGGCCTGATGGAAGCGGCGCCGCAGGTAGCCGCCTCGCTGGCGGATGTGGCAGCGGAAAAAAAGCAGGCGCTGAAGAGCAAACAGACCAGCGGGGTACAGAAGTTTCTCGCGAAGTTCGCCACTATCTTTACGCCGTTGATACCTGGCTTCATCGCTGTCGGGCTGCTGCTGGGCTTTGCCACGCTGGCGGAACAAATCTTCGTGCTGGAGAACGCGAATCCTAACGCCAGCCTGGTGGCGCTGATTGGTTATATGAAGGTATTCAGCAAAGGGATGTTTACCTTCCTGAGTATCCTGATTGGCTATAACGCTCAGAAAGCCTTCGGCGGTTCGGGCGTGAACGGCGCGATTATCGCCTCGCTGTTCGTGCTGGGCTACAACCCGGAAGCGACCAGCGGATTCTACGCCGGAATTTCGACCTTCTTCGGCCACGGTATTGACCCGCGCGGCAATATTATCGGCGTGCTAATCGCCTCGATTCTTGGCGCGTGGGTGGAGCGTCAGGTGCGGCGGATAATGCCCGCTAACCTCGATATGATCCTTACCTCGGCGGTGACGCTGCTGATTATGGGCGCGGTGACCTTTACGGTGATTATGCCGATTGGCGGCTGGCTGTTTACCGGTATGTCGTGGCTGTTTCTGCATCTTAACGGCAATCCGTTTGGCTCGGCGGTGCTGGCCGGGCTGTTCCTGCTGGCGGTGATGTTCGGCGTGCATCAGGGGTTTGTGCCGGTCTATTTTGCGCTGGTGGATGCGCAGGGCTTTAACTCGCTGTTCCCGATCCTGGCGATGGCCGGGGCCGGGCAGGTGGGCGCGGCGCTGGCGCTGTTCTGGCGCGCGAAGCGCGATTCGCTGCTGCGAACCCAAATCAAAGGGGCGATTATTCCGGGCTTCCTCGGCATTGGTGAACCGCTGATTTACGGCGTGACCCTGCCGCGCATGAAACCGTTTATCACCGCCTGTATCGGCGGCGCCTGCGGCGGTTTCTTCGTGGGCATGATTGCCTGGCTGGGGCTGCCGGTTGGCCTGAACACGGTGTTCGGCCCCTCCGGGCTGGTGGCGCTGCCGCTGATGACCTCCGGCAGCGGAATTTATGCCGGGATGGCGGTGTACGCCGGCGGTCTGGCGGTTTCGTATTTATGCGGATTTGTCCTCACCTGGCTGTTCGCCAGTAAAAACGTCGACCTGAGTTAAGCGTATTCCCCCGGATATGGTTGGGCATTCGGTCGGTAGCCCCGGTAAGCATAAGCGCTACCGGGGAAGGCGCTTAGACGATTTTCATCTTATTGATACCTTTTCGTGTTTAAAAATCGAGCACAAAATCGTTATAGTTTTGCTCGAAAAATAATAATGATTTTCCATGGACTGATGGGGTACTGATGATGAAATTGCGTTTACGCACGGCGGCAGCAGTGATGCTGGCTGGCTTGCTGTTAGCGGGCTGTGACCAGAAGAATGACAATGCCAAACACATAAAAGTCGGCGTGATTAACGGCGCGGAACAGGATGTGGCGGAAGTGGCGAAGAAGGTGGCGAAAGAAAAGTATGGCCTCGACGTCGAGCTAGTGGGCTTTAGCGGCTCGCTGTTGCCGAACGATGCTACCAACGCCGGGGAGCTGGATGCCAACGTCTTCCAGCATCGTCCCTATCTGGAACAAGACAACAAAGCGCACGGCTACCACCTGGTGGCCATCGGCAATACTTTCGTCTTTCCCATGGCCGGCTATTCGCGCAAGATTAAATCCGTTGCGGATATTAAAGATGGCGCGACCATCGCCATTCCCAATGACCCGACCAACCTTGGTCGCGCGCTATTGTTATTGCAAAAAGAGCAGCTGATTACCCTCAAAGCGGGTACCGGCCTGCTGCCGACGGCGGTGGATATCACCAGCAACCCGCGAAACCTGAAAATTATGGAGCTGGAGGGCGCGCAGCTGCCGCGGGTGCTGGACGATCCGAAGGTCGATGTCGCCATTATCAGTACCACCTACCTGCAGCAAACCGGGTTATCTCCGGTACGCGACGGCATCTTTATTGAAGACAAAAACTCGCCGTACGTGAACATCATTGTGGCGCGTGAAGACAATAAAGACGCCGAAAACGTGAAAGAGTTTATGCAGTCGTACCAGTCGCCGGAAGTGGCGAAGGCGGCAGAAACCATCTTCAACGGCGGCGCGGTACCGGGCTGGTAATCATCTACGCTGCGCCATCAGGTGCAGCAGCGGCACCAGAGACAGCCCGTCCGGCATTTCGCCGCAGGCGATCAGCTGGTTTATCTCCTCGAAGGTAAACCAGCCGGTTTCCATCACTTCATCCTGATCTGCGTCCATGCCAACCCAGCTTAAATCGGTGGCGAGCCAGGTGATAAACAGCTGGTCGCTGCTGCCGTATGACGGGTTGTAGCGGATGATTTCCTCAGCGTGTTGCGCTTGCCAGCCGGTCTCTTCGCGCAGTTCGCGCAGCGCGGCGACGGCGGGCTCTTCCCCTTCATCGACGCCGCCTGACGGGATAGCCCACACCACCTTATCGATCAGATAGCGGTAATGGCGAATTAGCAGCACTTTGTCATCCCGGAGCGCCACAATCCCGACCGCCGGGCGCGGATAGTGAATGGAATAAAAATCGCGCCGCTCGCCTGGGGCGACATCAATACCTACCTTGCGCATGCTGAACCATGGCGTTTCGGCGATGACCTGCGGGTTGTGCATATCGGCGGCGGTCAGTTTCTTTTTCATCCTGCCATTCCTGTAGAAAGTTTAATCTTCAGAACAACATAGCCAGCGGCGATTGGCAACCGTCGCAGGTTGGCCCGATTCCATCGATCATTGCCCAAACGCCCATATTGCGCCAGGCTGGTACTCAGTACGATGTTCGTCAGATTACCCCACAGAGGAACGCTAATATGAACATCACCCATATCCGCAATGCTACACAGGTTATTGAATACGCTGGTAAAAAATTCCTGATTGATCCTATGCTGGCGGACAAAGGCGCCTGGCCGGGATTTCCTGGAACCGCGCGCAGCGAACTGCGCAATCCGCTGGTGGCGCTGCCGTTTCCCCGCGAAAAAATTATCGACGTCGATGCGGTAATCGTCACCCATACCCATGACGATCATTGGGACGAGGCGGCGATCGCGGCGATCCCGAAAATCCTGCCGGTTTTCGTCCAGCATGAGGCCGACGCCGCGCTGCTGCGCAGCCAGGGATTTCAGGATATCCGCCTGCTGTCGGCAGACAGTGAATATGCCGGAGTAGGCCTGCAGAAAACCACTTCCGGGCAACATGGCAGCGACCGTACCTACGCGGTACCGGCGATGGCTGAACGTCTGGGCGAGGCCTGCGGCGTGGTGTTCCGTCATCCGCAGGAGAAGACGCTGTGGCTGGTTGGCGATACCATCTGGCGCGATGAGATTGAAGCCGACATGCTGAAGCTGCGCCCGGATGTGGTGGTGCTGAACGCCGGCTACGCTCACGTTATCGGCTTTGGCCCGATCATCATGGGCAAAGAGGACCTGCTGAAGGCGCATTTCGCCCTGCCGGAAGCGAAAATCATGGCCATCCACCTGGAGGCGGTCAACCATTGTCTGGTGAGCCGCGAAGAGATGCGCCAGTACGTCGCGGATAATCAGATTGCCGGGGTAGTCAGTATTCCGCAGGATGGGGAAACCGTTGTTTATTAGCCTGCTCAAGGGGAAGGGATGATGAAATTAACCGACGTGGCGATTGTCGCCGTTGAGGGCTTTAGCCCGTTTCACTACTCCGTCCCCTGCATGCTGTTTGGCGATACGGTCTCGGAAATCAAACGTTTTAATCTGCAGATTTGCGCCGAACAGCCGGGGTTACTCAGCGCCTGCGACGGCTTTGCGCTGTACGCCAGCGGTGATTTTACCGCGATGGAACAGGCGGATATCGTGGTGGTGCCTTACTGGGGCGAGGTCAACCAGCGCCCGCCGCAGGCGTTGATCGCGAGTTTGGTTCGAGCGCGCGATAACGGCGCGGAAATCGTCGGCCTGTGCCTCGGCGCGTTTGTCCTTGGCTATGCCGGGCTGCTCGACGGTAAGCGGGCGGCGACCCACTGGGAGTTCGAGCAGGATTTCCAGCGCTTGTTTCCGCAGGTTCAGCTTGATATCAACGCCCTGTACGTCGATGACCAGAAGGTGATTACCTCGGCGGGGACCGCCGCGGCGCTGGATTGCTGCCTGTATATCATTCGCCAGCGTTTTGGCAGCCTCGCCGCCAACCAGATCGCCCGGCGGATGATCGTGCCGCCGCACCGCGAGGGCGGCCAGGCGCAGTTTATCGCCCAGCCGGTGCCGCGCAACACCCGCGATGCGCGGATTAATTGTCTGCTGGATTATCTGCAGCAGCACATTGCCGAGCCGCATAATCTTGATTCGCTGGCCGAGGTGGTGGCAATGAGCCGCCGTACGCTGACCCGCCATTTCGCCCGGGCGACCGGGATGAGCATTGCCGACTGGTTAACCGCCGAGCGCCTGCGCCGCAGCCAGAGCCTGCTCGAGGCGGGGGATTTACCGGTCGAGCAGGTGGCGGAAGCGGTGGGCTATCTTTCTGCCGTAACCTGGCGTCAGCAGTTTAAAGCACGTTTTGGCGTCAGCCCGACGGAGTGGCGCCGGACTTTCCGCCGCGGCGTTTAGTCGGCGAGAGTCGAACTGTCGATCACGAAGCGATATTTCACGTCGCCCTTGACCATTCTTTCCCAGGCTTCGTTGATCTGATCGGCGCGAATTAGCTCGATATCGGCGACGATGCCGTGTTCGGCGCAGAAGTCGAGCATCTCCTGGGTTTCCGGGATACCGCCGATCATTGAGCCGGCAATCGAGCGGCGGCGGAAGATCAGATTGAACACTTCCGGCGACGGATGCGGCGTGGCCGGGGCGCCAACCAGGGTCATAGTGCCATCGCGTTTCAGCAGCGTGGTGAAGGCATCGAGATTGTGCGGCGCCGCCACGGTGTTGAGGATGAAATCGAAGCTTTTGACGTGGGCCGCCATTTCATCTTCGTTGCGCGACACCACAACCTCATCCGCGCCCAACGCTCTGGCCGCGTCGCGCTTGGATTCCGAGGTAGTAAAGGCCACAACGTGGGCCCCCATGGCGTGGGCCAACTTGATCCCCATATGTCCCAGGCCGCCGATGCCGACGACGCCGACTTTTTTGCCCGGCCCGGCGTGCCAGTGGCGTAGCGGCGAATAGGTCGTGATCCCGGCGCACAACAGCGGCGCGACGGCGGCGAGCTGCGCTTCGGGATGGTTTATCCGCAGTACGTAGCGTTCATTGACCACGATCTGCTGTGAATAACCGCCCAGCGTGTGTCCCGGCGCGTCCTGGGTCGGCCCGTTATAGGTCAGCACCATATGGTCGCAGTAGTTCTCCAACCCTTCAGCGCACTCCTCGCACTGTTTACAGCTATCCACCATACAGCCGACGCCCACCAGATCGCCAACGGCGTAACCTGAGACGGCATCGCCGACCGCCGTCACCCGGCCTACGATTTCATGCCCCGGTACGCAGGGATACAGCGTTCCGGCCCATTCCGCTCGCGCCTGATGGAGATCGGAATGGCAGACGCCGCAGTAGGCAATGGCGATCTGCACATCCTGTGGGCCGGGTTCGCGGCGGGTGATAGACATCGACTCGAGTGGCTGGCTGGCGGAGTACGTACCTATAGCGTTGATCTGCATAGCATTACCTCTTGTGCAATAGCGTGATAAATCAAGCGGAAGGGAGTGAACGTTTTTTGCGCGGCAAGGGTAAGCGTAGCCTGGCTAAGGCAGGATGAGAAAAGCGCAGCTCGAAGGGTTAAAAAAGGCGCCTCACCGAGGTGAGGCGCTCGTGATATCAAGGCGCGATCGGTGTCAGATAATCCAGCCGCAGTGGCTCGGCGAGCAGGGTTTCCATCTGGCCGATAAAGGCCTGGAAGTAGGGCTGGGCGATATGCTCATCCAGCGCCTGCTGGTCGCGCCAGGACTCACGCATGTAGAAGGTATCCGGCGCGTCGCGCAGCTGAAACAGCGCGTAGTCGAGATTGCCCGGCTCCTCGCGGGTTGGCAGCAGCAGCGCCTGCAGCGCGTCGCGCAGGGCCTCGGTTTTCCCGGCTTTCGCCTTCAGTACTGCGATAAGCGCAATGGTGTCGTCGCGCATTTAGAAACCCTCCAGCACGATTTTGCCGACCGAGCGCCCGGTTTCCAGCTTAGCGTGGGCTTTTTGCAGATTGGCGGCGTTGATGGTTCCGTAGTGCTCGCCAAGGGTGGTGCGCAGCGTGTTATCGTCAATCAACGCGGCGACGCGGGTCAATAGCTGATGTTGGGCGATCATGTCATCCGTCTCAAACATTGAGCGGGTGAACATAAATTCCCAGTGCAGCGAAATGCTTTTCGCTTTCAGCGGCACCACATCCAGGCTCTCCGGGTCATCAATCAGCGCCAGCTTACCCTGCGGGGCGAGCGCGGCGATCAGTTCGTTAAAGTGCTGATCGGTATTGGTCAGGCTGGCGACGTGGGTCACAGCATGAATGCCGATTTTCGCCAGTCCTTCACTGAGCGGCTTACTGTGGTCGATGACGTGATGCGCCCCGGCTTCGCGTACCCACTTCTGGCTTTCCGGGCGCGATGCGGTGCCAATCACCGTCATGTTGGTGAGTTTGCTGGCCAACTGAGTGAGGATAGACCCAACGCCGCCCGCCGCGCCGACAATCAGCAGCGTATCGCCGCCGTTACCGCCTTCCTGCACGCCAAGACGGTGGAACAGCAATTCCCAGGCGGTGATAGCGGTCAGAGGCAGCGCGGCGGCGGAGGCATTCTCCAGCGAGCGCGGCTTCAGGGCCACGATGCGTTCATCAACCAGCTGCAGTTCGCTGTTGCTGCCGGGGCGGCCCAGCGCGCCGGCGTACCAAACTTCATCGCCCGGCGTGAATAGCGTCACCGCATCGCCAACGGCTTTCACCACGCCAACCGCATCCCAGCCCAGCACCCGCGGGGTATCGGCATTAAAACTGGCGCGCACTTTGGTGTCGACCGGGTTCACCGAAATGGCTTTGACCTCGACCAGTAGATCGTGCCCCTGCGCCTGCGGATCCGGCAGATCGATATCGCGTAAAAAGGGAATGTTGCTGCCGTCGGCGGCGGCCTGGGTAATGGCAATGGCTTTCATAGGTTCTCCGGTCTACAAAAAGGATTCATGGTGCGAATGCGTCGAGGATAGACCGGTCTACCGTCGGGAAAAACGGCCCGGCGGCGATAACAGTTATATAAAAAAAGTGAAAATCGGCGAATGCGACATTGGCAAGTTTCGTTTATTTCGAATATTGTGGGTTTCGAATATTGCGATTATAATTTTTACATGGCCATTGGAGACAAGCGCATGACTAAACTGAACCTTCCGGACCCGCTGGAGAGTGAACTTGCCCAGCGCGGGCAGCGTGAGCTGGCGGCATACCTTTCTACTCATCTTGAAACGCAGCGTATTGCGATTGTGGGTGAAGATGACAAAACTCATACCATTGAGTTGCCAACCAGCGCTCTGACTATGCTGATGGAGATCCTTGGGGAATTGGCTTGTGGCAACGCGGTGCAGATTGTTCCTGTTCATGCTGAACTCACCACCCAGGAAGCAGCGAATATCCTCAATGTTTCTCGTCCGCATATGGTTAAACTGCTGGAAGCGAGGAAGCTTCCATTTCATAAAACTGGACGCCATCGCCGGGTTCTGTTTGCCGATCTGATGGAGTATAAAAAACGTAGGGAACAGGAAAGCCTGGACGCGATGCAAGCGCTGGCGGATCAGGCGCAGGACTTAGGGATGTATTAATGCGACATTCACCTTATCCGGTGATTTTAGATGCTTGTGTATTATATCCAGCACGGCTCAGGGATTTATTAATGCACTTAGGGATCGCTGGACTTTATCAACCAAAATGGAGCCGCTTCATTCACGATGAATGGTGCAGGAATCTTCTTATAAATCGGCCTGATATAGCACCTGAAGCGCTGCGTCGTACCGTTGATCTCATGAATGCAGCTTTACCGGATGCTAATGTAACGGGTTTTGCAGAATTAATTAACGGACTAGTTTTACCCGACCCTGACGATCGGCATGTCCTTGCTGCGGCAATCAGAGCGAAGGCTGAAATTATCGTTACGTTAAATCATAAAGACTTTCCAGCAGAATCATTGCTTCCATTTGAAATTGAAACACTTCATCCTGATGTATTCATATCGGACCTGTTTGACCTTAATCATGCTCTGGCGTTGGAGGCGGTGAGAAGGCAGCGGCAGTCTCTCAAGCATCCTCCAATGACCGTCGATGAGTTCCTGGAGATGCTGCTAAAGCAGGGCTTGCCGATGACGGTAAAAGAGTTAGCCAATTACCAGTACGCCATATAGCGATGGTCATCACCCGGAAGTATTATGGTTTCATATTTGAGACCCTTTTCCTTTTCATGTCGCAAATATTAATATCACTCCGGCAGAATAATAATATTGCGTTATGGCTCAAGGTTTATACCTTGACTCCCGACATCCTGCGTGCGATTTTTCTTCTATCAAATAATAAACAGAGTTTCATATTTGGAACAAAAATAAAACCATCGTGCTATTTAATTAAGAGTTTCACCACTGAGACAAAATAATAAGTCGATATTAATCGACGGTCTTTTATCGCTTATAAAAATAAAGTGAGGGATGTGCTATGCGTAAAATACTCCTTTCGCTGCTGCTGGCTGCCGTGACCAGCGGGCTGGCGCTGGCGGACGACGGTAAGCCGTTCCCGCATATCGGCTGGCGCAGCGCGGATAATCTTGCCGGGCTGGATTTCGGCGGCGCGCTGCGGGCAAATTATCGCTATGAAGACTGGAAAGGCAGTAATTATCGCAACCCGCCGCATCTGCGTTTTGATACCTTCCGTATCGACAGCAGCGGCTTTTATGATAATTATTTCTTTGATGCCGGGTTCTGGTTCCAGGATCACCGTAAATACGCCATCGACCGCGCTTACGTAGGGTATCGCTTCGACAATAATAATAATATCCAACTGGGGATCCCCGGCAAACCATTTGGCCTTGAACCTTATCCGCAATTTGGCTGGTCCTATGGTATTCCGTTTTATTTAGGCTTTGGCGTGAGCGCCGGTAGCGGCGTGAACTATCAATATCATGATAATAACTGGTCGCTGGATGTGGCCTATTTCCCGTGGATGGAACCGGAGAATTTGCGCTATGCGCCGGACGTTGGCGATTACGATCGGCTGAAAAACACTATCTATCCGACTCAGCATCAGCAGCATAATGAAAAGCGGGACCAGGTGAATGTGCGTATTGCGCGGGATTTTCACGGCGGCGGCTGGAATAACGAGCTGGGCGGCTCACTGGCGCTGGCGCGGTTGCACAACCGCGAGACCGACGACGACGGCACCTTCTGGGCGGCAGGCGTGCACGGCATGTTACATAACGGGCCGTGGCAGCTGACTTCGCAGCTGATTCGCTACCAATACGATCCGAAGAACCCGGCGGGCGTCAGCGACGATACGATTCTGATGGGCGGTAACGGCCTGACGCCGGCCTACCTGATCCCGGCGAAAGCGACGACCGCGTCGCTGAACGTCGCCCGCGATGTCGACGTGAAGTGGGGCGGCGTATCGAAGCTGCGTTTTTACAACGACTACAGCGTGCTGTGGAAAGATAAAAGCGGCTGGAGCGATTCGCAGATGAACACCCTTGGCGTACAGGTCTTTGCGCTGCCGGTAATGTTCTGGGTCGATCTCAGCTGGGCGAAGAACGTTAATCCGTGGGGTGGCGCGCTGAACGCTACCGGTTGGACCAGCACCCAGTCCGAGGGCAGCGGCAAATGGTACTTCCGCACTAACGTCAATATTGGCTATTACTTCTGAGGCGGGAATTTTCCCTGCTCGCGCTGCGCTCAGCAGGGCTACGGTTCTGCGCCGTCTGGTAGCCCGGGTAAGGCGCTAGCCGCCACCCGGGGGCTTGCTCGTGCTATCGGGCATCCTGAGCTACTTTTTAGGCTCTGTTTTCCACTGTAGCAAACCGGCGATATCCTTTTCTCCTTCGGCTTCCTTTAAGCGCCGCTGTTGTTCAGCAAACTGACTATATTCCGCCTGCGCTTTTTCATCGGCCATTTTCTTACTGACTTTACCTGCGCCTTGCAAAACCTCACGGTCGTTAAATTGCAGGAACTGATCCAGCTTATCCTGCCAGTCGCGTAAAAAGACCTGCTGACGACGACGGGCCTGATCCTCGGCAAAATCCAGCCACATGTTAACTACGCGGTTAAGCTCGCTGACTTCATCCTGAGTGAGATAATTTTTTGCCACCGTTACGTCGCCCTTATTCACCTCTTCGCCTCTATAGCTGGTCAGCCCCATATGCGGCAGACTAGCGTCAGCACGTTGATGAATGAGTTCAGCGGCGGTATGTCCGGTACAGGCAAAATGTAACTTGTTCTGGATAGTTTGAAAAAACTGCGTGGTTTCTTTTAACGACGGTTGATAGTCAGCCGCTAATGCAAAAATTTCTCGCACCCGTAAATAAACGCGGCGTTCGCTGGCGCGAATATCGCGAATACGCTCCAGCATCTCATCGAAATAGTCGGGTACTGCCGATGAGCCCACAGGCGGATTCTTCAACCGCTCATCGTCCATCACAAACCCTTTGATCAGGTATTCCTGGAGCGTCTGGGTCGCCCACTGGCGGAACTGCGTGCCGCGAGAGGAGCGAACGCGATAGCCAACAGCGAGTATGGCTTCAAGGTTGTAATGGTCTATCTCTCTGGAAACCTGGCGTTTTCCTTCCTGGCGAACTATCCGGAATTTCCGGATAGTTGAATTTTGAGCAAGTTCACCTTCAGAGAAGATATTGATTAAATGCTCATTAATAGTCCGAACGTCTTTATCGTACAGTTCAGCCATTGTCGCCTGGGATAACCAGATTGTGTCTGACTCAAAGCGGCATTCAACGCGCACTTTCCCATCACCGCTGGCAAACATAATGAACTCACCTGCTGGGGACGACGTTATATTTTCCTTTGCCATATGGTCTCCGGGTCAACCTGTTCACAACGGTAGAGTATGTCAGAAGCGGGGCATAAATTTCATTAGACGAACGATTAATCTTGCGCGTTTGCGAGCGGTTATCCGGAAAGTGAAGGTATTAAGACGCGGCAATTTTCCCTGCTCGCGCTGCGCTCAGCAGGGCTACGGTTCTGCGCCGTCTGGTAACCCGGGTAAGGCGCTAGCCGCCACCCGGGGTTTTTCCTGCTCGCGCTATCGGGTATGTTGCAGCGTGCCGTTGACGCTTTTCAGCGATTGTTGAATATGCCGTAATTCGGCTGTTAATTTCTCTTCTTTATCGCTGAGCGGTAACAACACAATGCAGCCATCCATCACCTTAACCGTGACCGGCTTCCCGGTATCGAATCCCGCTTCGCGTAGCCACTTGCCGGAAAGGGTAAGACTTGGTGTACTGGTATCCCGGCCATTGGGCCGATAGCCAACCAGCAGCTGACGTTCGGTTCCGCTAACGATGATATCTGGGGTAGAATGCAAATCAGCCATAATCAACTCCTTGAAAGTTGGTGAGGTTAGCTCTCATCAGGTATTGCGAGTACCTGATGAGGGCGATTAATTTAACTCTCCACTCGGCTGGGAACACCAACAATCTCCATTTTTATAACCCCTTCATCAGTGAATATTGATGCCAGGCCTTTCCCTACCCGACCATAAAAAGCAATATCGATCATATTAAGCGCTCTGACATGTTCATTTGATAGCCTTGCGTTCTGCGACCTGGTGGCCATCAATTGTTTAAAAATATCTATTTTGAGCGTCTTTCTATCAGTATATCTTTTAATAAATTTCAGAACTTGAACGGCAATGACCGGGCTGATTAAAGTCACTATCACCGTTGTGAGCGATAGCACTAAACTCATTTTAGAATCCATATTTTTATAAGATATAAAGTTAGATTAACGAAGGATTCAATAGGGTAGGTTAACAGCAGAATATTTAATATATGTCGAATGGCCGATAGAGGATGAGAAACTTTGGCGGAAGATCACAGGAGTTGAACCTGCCCGGGACCGCTGGCGGCCCCAACTGGATTTGAAGTCCAGCCACCTCACCGGAGATGACGATCTTCCGCGCCTCGATTGCTACATGGAGGCGGGCGCATTATAGCTACTTTCAGGCATTTACCACATACCTAAACGCACTTTTTTACTGTTAAAACTGGACTTTGCAGAACAGTCTGAGACAAATCCGTTCAAAATCCATGGGTTACACTTTTTCACACTCTTTCGGGCTACCGCGATCACAGAAAACAAGAAACGTAATTTGATAACGAGATATCGCAATTCATCTTACTGCGCCAAAGGGTTACAAAAACCGTAACCGGTACCAATCCGCGGTGCCGCTAAGGGAATAGTGCGCAAATGAAAGATCATATTCTGTCCGTCAAAGAGAAAATTGGCTACGGTATGGGTGACGCCGCCAGCCACATCATTTTTGATAACGTCATGTTATATATGATGTTTTTCTACACCGATATTTTCGGTATCCCCGCCGGCTTTGTCGGCACCATGTTCCTGCTGGCGCGGGCGCTGGATGCGATTTCCGACCCGTGCATGGGCCTGCTTGCCGACCGTACCCGCAGCCGCTGGGGTAAGTTCCGCCCGTGGATCCTCTTCGGCGCTATACCGTTCGGCCTCGTCTGCGTGCTGGCTTACAGCTCGCCGGATTTAAGCCACAACGGCAAGCTGATCTACGCCGCCGTGACCTACACGCTGCTGACCCTGCTCTACACCGTGGTGAATATCCCCTACTGCGCGCTCGGCGGCGTGATCACCGACAACCCGACGCAGCGCATCTCGCTGCAGTCCTGGCGCTTCGTGCTGGCGACGGCGGGGGGCATGCTCTCCACCGTGCTGATGATGCCGCTGGTCAACTTTATCGGCGGCGAAGATAAAGCGCTCGGCTTCCAGGGCGGCGTTGCTGTGCTCTCGGTGGTCGCCTTCCTGATGCTGGCCTTCTGTTTTTTCACCACCAAAGAGCGTGTCGAAGCGCCGCCGAGCAGTACCTCGATGCGTGAAGACCTGCGCGATATCTGGCGCAATGACCAGTGGCGGGTGGTCGGCGTGCTCACCATCCTCAATATCCTCGCGGTCTGCGTTCGCGGTGGCGCGATGATGTACTACACCACCTGGATCATGGGCTCGGCGGCGCTGTTCACCGTCTTCCTCACCACCTACTGCGTCGGCAACCTGATTGGCTCGGCGCTGGCGAAGCCGCTGACCGACTGGAAATGCAAAGTCAGCGTCTTCTGGTGGACCAACGCCCTCCTGGCGGTGCTCAGCGTGGCGATGTTCTTCGTACCGATGGACGCCGAAATCACCATGTTTGCCTTTATCTTCGTTATTGGCGTACTGCACCAGCTGGTGACGCCAATCCAGTGGGTGATGATGTCCGACACCGTCGACTACGGCGAATGGTGCAACGGCAAACGCCTGACCGGCATCAGCTTCGCCGGCACCCTGTTTGTGCTCAAGTTGGGGCTGGCGCTGGGCGGCGCGCTGATCGGCTGGATGCTGGCCGGCGGCGGCTATGACGCCGCCGCTAAAACCCAGAACAGCGCCACTCTCACCATCATTATCGACTTGTTCACCCTCGTTCCGGCGGTGTGCTACCTGCTGAGCGCGGTAATCGCCAAACGCTACTACACGCTGAAAACGCCGTTCCTGAAAAAAATGATGGCCGAGCTGGCCGAGGGCGCGCGTCGCAACGAACAAGAGTTCACGGCAGCCCCGATCGACAAAGAATGGCAAAACTAAGAGGACGTTTTAATGAAAATCAGTGATGGAAACTGGCTCATTCAACCAGGGCTCAACCTGATCCAACCCGTACAGGTTTACGAGGTGGAGCAGCAGGGTAATGAAATGGTGGTTTATGCCGCACCGCGCGATGTCCGCGAACGCGCCTGGCAGCTGGATACGCCATTGTTCACCCTGCGCTTTTTCTCGCCTCAGGAAGGGATAATCGGCGTGCGCATGGAGCACTTCCAGGGCGCGCTGGATAACGGCCCGCACTATCCGCTGAACGTGCAGAAAGACGTCCATGTCGAAATAGAAAATACGGCCGAGTTCGCCGAGCTGAAAAGCGGCAGCCTCAGCGTGCGGGTGACTAAAGGTGAATTCTGGGCGCTGGATTTTCTGCGCGACGGCGTGCGTATCACCGGTAGCCAACTGAAAAACAACGGCTACGTGCAGGATAGTAAGACCCAGCGCAACTACATGTTTGAGCGCCTCGACCTCGGCGTCGGCGAAACCGTCTACGGCCTCGGCGAACGCTTTACCGCGCTGGTGCGCAACGGCCAGACGGTAGAAACCTGGAACGAAGATGGCGGCACCAGCACCGAGCAATCCTACAAAAATATTCCGTTCTACCTGACCAACCGCGGCTACGGCGTGCTGGTGAATCATCCGCAGCGCGTCTCCTTCGAGGTGGGCTCGGAGAAAGTCTCTAAAGTCCAGTTCAGCGTTGAAGGCGAATACCTTGAGTACTTCGTGATCGATGGCCCGACGCCGAAAGCGGTGCTTAACCGCTATACGCAGTTCACCGGCCGCCCGGCGCTGCCGCCGGCATGGTCGTTCGGTCTGTGGCTGACGACCTCGTTCACCACCAACTATGACGAAGCGACGGTAAATAGCTTTATCGACGGCATGGCCGAGCGCCATCTGCCGCTGCACGTCTTCCACTTCGACTGCTTCTGGATGAAGGCCTTCCAGTGGTGCGATTTTGAATGGGATCCGCTAACTTTCCCGGACCCGGAAGGGATGATCAAGCGCCTGAAGGCGAAAGGGCTGAAGGTCTGCGTGTGGATCAACCCGTACATCGGCCAGCGCTCGCCGGTGTTCAAGGAGCTGAAAGAGAAAGGCTACCTGCTGAAGCGCCCGGACGGTTCGCTGTGGCAGTGGGATAAGTGGCAGCCGGGGCTGGCGATTTATGACTTCACCAACCCGGAAGCCTGCCAGTGGTACGCCGACAAGTTAAAAGGTCTGGTGGCGATGGGGGTCGATTGCTTCAAGACCGACTTCGGCGAGCGTATCCCGACCGATGTGCAGTGGTTTGACGGTTCCGATCCGCAGAAAATGCACAATCACTACGCATTCATCTATAACGAGCTGGTGTGGAAGGTGCTGAAAGAGACCGTCGGCGAGCAGGAGGCGGTGCTGTTCGCCCGCTCCGCCTCGGTGGGCGCGCAGCAGTTCCCGGTGCACTGGGGCGGTGATTGCTACGCCAATTACGAATCGATGGCGGAAAGCCTGCGCGGCGGGCTGTCGATCGGCATGTCCGGCTTCGGTTTCTGGAGCCACGATATCGGTGGTTTCGAAAACACCGCGCCGGCCCACGTTTATAAGCGCTGGTGTGCCTTTGGCCTGCTCTCCAGCCACAGCCGCCTGCACGGCAGCAAATCCTACCGCGTACCGTGGGCCTACGACGAAGAGTCCTGTGACGTGGTGCGCCACTTCACGCAGCTGAAATGCCGCATGATGCCGTATCTCTATCGCCAGGCGGCGCTGGCCAATGAGTTCGGCACTCCGATGTTGCGCGCGATGATGCTCGAATTCCCGGACGATCCGGCCTGCGACTATCTCGACCGCCAGTATATGCTCGGCGATTCTGTCCTGGTGGCGCCGGTGTTCTCCGAAGCGGGCGAAGTGCAGTTTTATCTGCCGGAAGGGCGCTGGACGCACCTGTGGCATAACGATGAATTGCCGGGTAGCCGCTGGCATAAGCAGCATCACGATGCGCTGAGCCTGCCGGTCTACGTTCGCAACAACACCCTACTGGCGCTGGGCAACAACGACCAGAAACCCGATTATGCCTGGCATGAAGGCACCGCCTTCCAGCTGTTCCATCTTGGCGATGGCAATGAAACGGTCTGTCAGGTTCCGGCGGCCGACGGTTCCGCGATCTTCACTCTGAAGGCGAAGCGCCAGGGCAACACCATCACCGTGAGCGGCGAAGGCGAAGCCCGCGGCTGGACGCTGTGTCTGCGCAATATCCCGCAGATAGCGGGCGTGCAGGGTGGGACTCAGGCCGGCAGTGAACTGGGCGTGGTGGTGAGCGCCCAGGGCAATGCGCTGACGATTACGCTGTAAATAACAACTCCCGCAGCATATCGCGGGAGTTATTCTTTCTGCGAATTTGAGATCGTTATCACGTATATTAATGACTGAAATGTGATCTGACGTATAAATATCAGTCCTTTCTCTGTCTTGTCTTATTTCTGTCCGGATATCCGGACACGATTTAGTATTGTTGTTTACTCCCCGCCTCCCTATATTTATCCTCAATGATTTTCATCGAGATCGCGCCGTATAGCGATATCTTATTGGCATTAATCTGCTATGCAAAAAGGGTAAATAATGCAAATGGTTACCTCGCGACAGAACAGATTATTAAAATTTCTCTTGCCTAAACGAGAATACGTTACGTTATTAAAAATGGCTGAATACTTGAATGTTTCAGAAAAAACAGTTCAGCGTGATTTACGCTTTCTCGAACAATGGCTCTCTGACTGGAAAATCAGTATTGATAAACGTGCCGGCGCGGGCGTCATGCTATTGGCTGATAACGTCGCCGATCTGTTGCAATTAGACCAGTTGCTCAGTAGCGAGAACGATGATGCCGATGCCATGATGAATAATTCCCGGCGTGTGAAAATTGCTTCTCAGTTATTAAGTGAAACGCCGCGTGAAACATCGATCAGTAAATTGTCTGAACGTTATTTTATTAGCAGCGCCTCAATTGTGAATGATTTAAAAGTGATCGAATCATGGATTAGGCCACTGGGTTTAGTGCTCATTCGTAGCCAGAGCGGCACTCATATTGAGGGGAGTGAATCCCATGTGCGCCAGGCTATGGCCTTATTAATTAATGGTGTTATTAACCATAATGAACCAGGAAATATTATTCACTCCCGTCTGGATAGCGGTAGCTATAAAGCACTGGTGCATTATTTCGGTGAAGAAGATGTCATCTTTGTGCAGTCGCTTCTTCAGGATATGGAACGAAAATTAAGTTGGTCGCTGGGCGAGCCGTATTACGTAAATATCTTCACCCATATCCTGATTATGATGTATCGCATCACCCGCGGCAATGCACTACCGCGCCGGGAGCAGGGACATCCATTATTTGATGAGTCCATCTTTCGTATCGCGCAGAATATGCTGCAAAAAATTGAGGCCCGCATTGCCCATCCTTTACCAGAGGACGAAAGCTGGTTTATTTATCAATACATTATTTCGTCCGGCATGCTGGTGGAAGAGCGTGATGATGTCAGCATGCTGCGCAATATACGCTCCAGCGATGAGGCCCGGCAAATCACCTCCCGGCTGATTGCCCTATTTTGCTCGGTGGTTGATATCGATCTGACGCATGACACCGCGTTATATGAAGGGTTGCTCATTCATATCAAGCCGCTGCTCAACCGGCTGAATTATCGTATCTATATCCGTAATCCGCTGCTGGAAGATATCAAGGGCGAATTAACAGAGGTGTGGCCATTAACTCTGCGGGTGGTGAATCAGGTATTTGCCGCGTGGGGCGAGAACGCGGTTTCGGAAGATGAAGTGGGTTATTTAACCGTGCATTTCCAGGCCGCGATGGAGAGGCAGGTTGCCAGAAAGCGGGTACTGCTGGTGTGTTCGACCGGGATTGGTACCTCGCATCTGTTGAAAAGCCGGGTCCTCAGGGCCTTTCCTGACTGGACCATCGTCGGCGTACTGCCTGCGGGTAGTCTACATACGCTACAGCGACAGGATGATATTGAACTGGTCATTTCAACCATTCATCTGCCGGAGATTGCGTTACCGGTAGTCTATGTCACGGCTTTTTTTAACGATGCCGATATTAAGCGGGTAACAGAAAAAGTTATCACCGAGAAATTACAACATGCTGCAACGTCAACTGCCAGCAATGAAATTTTATATCCATGAGGTAAATAATATGGACATCAGCCGGATTTTAAATACTAAGCGTGTATTGCTGGATATGAAGGCCACGACTAAAGCGGAAGTTATTGAAGAATTAACCGACCTGCTGCAGAAAGATGGGGCCATAAGCTGTCGCGAAACGTTTATTCAGGACGTTTGGCAGCGTGAGTCGGAAGGTTCGACCGGATTTGAAAACCACATCGCTATTCCTCATGGAAAATCATCCGCGGTGCTGAATACTACGCTCGCCATTGGCCGTACTCGCCAGGATATTGCCTGGGAAACGCTCGATGGAAGCCAGGTTCGTTGCATTATTTTATTTGCCGTCCGTCTGGAAGATCAAAATACCACCCATATCCGCTTACTCTCCCAAGTTGCCGGAGCGTTGGCCGATGATGACATTATTGCGCAATTGCTCGAAGAAACCAGTCCGCAGAAGATTATTGATCTCTTTAGTCAATATGCTGAATCGGATGTTTACTAACAATAACTATTGGAGTCTGAGATGAATATTGTCTGTGTTGCCGCCTGTACGGCGGGTATTGCTCATACTTATATCGCACGTGAGAAGTTAATGAAAGGCGCGAAAGCGCTGGGCCACAATGTCAAAGTTGAAACTCAGGGAACAATAGGTACTGAGAATGAACTGACAACCGAAGATATCGCTGCCGCCGATGTCGTTATTCTTGCCGTTGATGTGAAAATTAAAGGCGAAGAGCGTTTTAAAAACAAACGAATTGTCCGCGTGAAAACGGAGGTCGTTATTAAGTCACCGATTCAGTTTATCGAAAAGGTCGAGAAATCCTTAGCTAATGCCTGATCCTTATTCTGGAGGGATCTACCATGAGTGAGAATAAACCACCTGTCTCGCAGGAAATTAAAAAGCATTTGTTAACGGGTATTTCATGGATGATACCGTTGATTGTTGCCGCCGGGATCTGCATTGCCCTCGGTCAGGTCCTGGGCGGTACCAATGTCGCCGAAAAAGTCGGCACCATTCCATGGATGTTGAATCAAATCGGCGGTTGGGGGATGGGACTGATTGTTCCGCTCATCTGCGCGGCGATTGCCTATTCCATTGCCGACAGACCTGGTTTTGCCCCTGGACTGATTGTCGGGTTTGTCTGCGGGCAAATCCACACCGGTTTCATCGGCGGAATGCTGGGCGGTTTCCTGGTGGGCTATACGGTGCTGCTGTTAAAGCATTACGTGCGGTTGCCAAAATCGATGCAAGGGCTGATGCCCATAATGGTGTTGCCGGTATTAAGCACCATTATTAGCGGTCTGTTGATGATGACCCTGATAGGCAAGCCGATTGCCTGGCTGCAGGAGGCCTTAATTCATCTGTTGGAGTCGATGCAGGGCGGTTCACGATTCCTGTTGGGGGCCATTCTCGGCGCGATGGCCACCTTTGATTTTGGCGGGCCGGTGAATAAAACCATGTCGTTATTCGCCGATGGCTTGCTGGTGAGCGGGGTCTATGGGCCGGAGGCGGTCAAGTTTGTCGGCTCCATGATCCCGCCGTTCGGTATTACGTTGTCCTTCCTGCTGACCCGCCATAAATATACCCGCGCCGAAAGTGAAGCGTTAAAGGCCGCCTTCCCGATGGGTATTTGCATGATCACCGAAGGGGTGATCCCTATCGCGGCCCGCGATCTGCTGCGGGTGGTGGGATCCTGCGTCGTGGCTTCAGCGGTGGCTGGCGGCTTGATTATGACCTGGGGTGTGGAAAGCCCGGTTCCACATGGCGGTATGTTTGTGGTGCCGCTATTCACCCATCCACTGCTGTTTTGTCTGGCGCTGGCGATTGGGACGGTTATCTGTGGCGTGATGTTGTCGCTGTGGAAAAAACCGGTCACGGAGCGTGATGAAGAGTTTGATGAACTGAGCGACCAAAAAGTCGCCGATGATGAAATCACCTTTACCCTTGAGTAAACGGAGGCCCTATGTTTGCCGATATGAAGCAGATGGTTGAGAAAGCCTGGCGTGAACAGTATGCCCTGCTGGCGATTAACTGTATGAATCTGGAAAGCGCCCGCGCGGCGGTACGCGTGGCGGAAAAATACCGCGCGCCGATTATTCTCAATCTCTATCAGGGCCATCTGGCGCATTTTCCGCCAGCGACGGCGATGGCGGTGGCCAGGACCCTTGCCGAAGAGGCCAGCGTTCCCGTGACCTTGAGTCTCGATCATGGGAAAGAACCAGTGAAGATCCGCCAGGCTTTTCGCGCTGGATTCAGCGGGTTGATGATTGATGCTTCTGCATTTCCACTTGCGGAAAACATCCGCCAGACCCGCGAAGTCACCACTCTGGCTGCCAGCATCGGGCTGTGCGTTGAAGGGGAATTGGGGCATCTGGCGGATGCTCCGCGTTATGACTCTGCGACGAATGCCGACCTGATGACGCAACCTGAGGATGTCGCCCCGTTTATCGAGCAAACCGGTATCGACTTACTGGCGGTCTCCGTCGGCACGGCCCACGGCATGTATGCGCCTGGGGTCACGCCCGCGCTGGACTTTGACCGTCTGGCGCAGGTGCAGCGAGCCTCTTCGGTGCCCCTGGCCCTGCACGGCGGCAGCGGCACGCCATTTGATCAGCTTGCCTGCTGCCCGGCATTTGGCGTGGCGAAGATTAATGTCGGCGCGGCGGTGTTTGAGGCAGGTAAAGCCGCACTACTCCATACCCTTTGCCATGACAGCTCTATTGAACTGGCCGATGCCATGGCGGTGATGGAACACGCCAGTGCTGAAGCTATCGTCACTTACCTACAAGCATCCGGCGCGATAAACCGCGCCTGATTCACTTATCAGTCACGCCCTTTATGCCAGCGCATATTCGCCCTGGCAGGGCGAACTACACCCTGAAACTGGAGAAGACCATGTTAGTTTCCATGCAAGAAATACTTAAACCGACTCGTGAACACGGCTTTGCTATCGGCGCATTTAACGTTGCGGACAGCTGCTTTATTCGCGCCGTTGTGGAAGAGGCGGAAGCGACCAATACCCCCGCCATCATTTCAATTCATCCCAGTGAGCACGACTTTGTCGGCGATTCCTTTTTTAGCTACGTGCGGGATATCACCCAGCGTAGCCGGGTGCCGTTTACATTACATCTCGATCATGGCGCCTCGGTGGAGCATGTGCTGCGTGCGATCCAGTGTGGTTTTACCTCGGTGATGATCGATGGGTCGCTGCTGCCCTATGAAGAAAACGTCGCTCTAACTCGGGAAGTGGTCAGGTTGGCGCATGCGGTTGGCGTCTCTGTCGAAGGTGAACTGGGGACCATCGGCCAGACGGGAACGTCGGTAGAGGGCGGAGTGTCGAAAGTGACTTATACCGACCCGGCGCAGGCGCAGGATTTTGTCACTCGTACCGGCGTCGATACCCTGGCGGTGGCGATTGGTACCGCGCACGGCATCTATCCAAAAGGGATGCAACCTGAATTGCAGATGCACATTCTGCGCGATATTGCCGGACGAGTGTCGATCCCGCTGGTACTGCACGGCGGCTCCGCCAATCCGGATGCGGAAATTGCCGAGTCTGTCACGCTCGGAGTCGGGAAAATCAATATCTCCAGCGATATGAAACACGCTTACTTCCTGAAAGTACGTGAAATTTTGAGTAAAGAGAGCTGGTGGGATCCGAATGTGATTTATCCGGAACCGATTAATGCCGCACGTGAAGTTATTCGCCACAAAATGAAGTTGTTTGGTTCCACCGGCAAAGCAAGCTTGTATTGACCCAGTCGGAAGGCGGGAGTACCCGCCTTCCAATCGGCAGGAGGCAAAGATGAATTACCTCGGACTGGATATCGGTGGGACGAAAATCGCCGCCGTCGTGATGGATGAGCAGGGACGGGAGCGGGGGCGTTACCGCTGCGCAACACGCAAAGAAAACCGTCAGGCATTTATATCGTGCATCGTGGATTTCGTTGCCGATATTCGCGCACGGACGGGATCGCCGATGGCTATTGGCATCGCGTTGCCGGGCAGCGTTTCGCCACAGCATGGCGCCATTCGTAACGCCAACATTCAGGTGATTAACGGTTATCGTTTACAGGATTCGCTTGAACAGGCGCTCGGTCAGCCGGTGGTGTTAGCCAACGATGGCAATTGTTTCGCCTTATCAGAAGCATGTGATGGCGCCGGAGAAGGGTTTTCATCGGTTTTCGGCATGACGTTAGGAACCGGCTGCGGAGGCGGTATTACCCTGGAGCGGCAACCTTTCGTTGGAGCCTCAGGTATTGCCGCAGAGTGCGGGCATATCGCCTTGCCCGGCTATTCTCCTGAGGAGGATGGGCCGCCGGCGCGTTGTTATTGTGGCAGGTTTAACTGTGTGGAGTCCTTTATTTCCGCAACGGGGCTATGTGAACGCTATCGACTGCTGAGCGGAGAGAGTTTGTCGAGCGAGCAGATTCTTGCCCGCGCGCAGGCGGGAGAATCCGCCGCTTGCCATCAGATCCATCGTTTTCGTCAACAGCTGGCGCGGACGCTGGCGACTGTCGTCAATATCATCGATCCCGGCGTGATTGTGCTGGGCGGCGGTTTATCCAACGCGCCGCAGCTGGTAGCGGATTTACCATCGGCGGTCGCCCCGCTTGTCTTCACCGACCATTTTTCCACCCCTATTATTTCTGCGCGGCATGGCGACAGTAGCGGTATGCGCGGCGCCGCCTGGCTTGCCGTGCGAAGCGGAGTTAAACCATGAAACGTTCCCAGATTAACTATGCGATAGATAAAGCGCTGGCGATGGCCGAAACTTTTCGCATCAGCCTGCCGGAATTTGCCCACTTTACGGCGTCAAGCTGGCCACAAAAACGGCATGAAGGTTGGCATGAAGTCCAGGATCTACAGCTTGGATGGGATGTGACGGATTTCGCTAGCGGTTGCTTTCGCGAAACGGGCCTAACGCTGTTGACGTTACGCAACGGTTCTTTATCCGACCCGCGTTATACCAAACCCTACGCGGAAAAAATGCTGCAGATTCAGCAAGATCAACAAACCCCCTGGCATTTCCATTACCACAAAATGGAGGACATCATTAACCGCGGCGGCGGCGACCTCTGCATGCAACTGGCCTGGGCGACACAGGACGAACAGTTAGACCAACAGCGCCATGTTAGCGTGATGATCGATGGCTGCCAGCGTACGCTGAAACCCGCTGAGACGCTGGTGCTGCATCCGGGGCAGAGCGTCTGTCTACCGGTGGGCCTCTATCATCGCTTCTGGGCCGAAAAAGGGATAGTGATGGGTTGGGAAATTTCAATGGTTAATGACGACCATACGGATAATCGTTTTCTCGAAGCGGGCGGGCGCTTTCCCTCCATTGAGGAAGATGAACCTGCAAGATGGCTGCTGTGCAGTGAATACCGGCAATGACGTTGAGAGCCATCCCACAGACCGATTTGCTCTCCGGTGGTAGCGTAATCTGCCGCTGAGAGGAGCCCGTAATGGACTTAGAAAATATCTTTCGTGACGTGAAGTTGAGTAAAACCGAAATGACCGTGCTGCGTTTTATTCAAAATGACCCGCAACTGTGTATCCGCGAAGGGATCCGCACCGTCGCGGAGCGCTGCTACAGTAATCCTTCTTCGCTGGTGCGGCTGGCGAAGAAGCTTAAGTTCAGCGGCTGGCTGGAGCTGGTCTATTTCATCAAGTTCAATATCACCATGCCAAAGCTCGATGTCACCAACGATATCGATTATATGAGCATTCAGCCGGCAGAAGCGCTGACGCCGCTGCTGGCAGGCCTTGAGCAGCAGCGTATTTTGATCCACGGCAGCGGTTTTTCGCAGCTAATCGCCCAGTATATTTATAATAAGTTTCTCGTTACCGGCGTGAACGCCAGCCTGGCGTTGTGGCCCGATTACGAAATCCTTGAGCAAAAAAACGCTGCCCGCTTTGATTCCATCTGGATCATTTCTAAATCCGGACGCAGCAGTTCGGCATTAAATTGGGTCAAGGCGCTGGAAGGCAAAGAGATAAACCTTGTCTGCTTTACCGGCGATTATCAAAGCCCGCTGGCGCAGGCCGCGAATACGGCGTTTATTATTCACGACCCGCAGAAGTTCGACGATGATATTTACTGGAGCAACCCTTTTTTTGGCTACTGCATATTGGGCTTTGAGCGGTTGTTAAAAATGTGGTTTACCAGCGTACGTAGCAATAGGTAGCCCCGCTAAGCGTAGCGCGAGCGGGGGGAGTTCCCGGATAGCGGCTGGCGCCTTATCCGGGCTACTCAATCGGGCGGGGGCGACTCGTTACCGCCACCCGGCGAACTGTTCATCGTCGAGATAGGCCTCAACCAGCTTCTTCGCCAGCGAATATGAACCGACCAGCGGATGAGCCATTAACGCCCTTACCGCCAGCGATTGGTCCTGCTGCAGAATTGCCGCCACCGCCAGCCGCTCATACTCCTTCACGCTGGCAATCATATTTTTCTGCGCCGTCGGCACGTTTATCGGTGTCACCGGCTTAAGACCCTCTTTGCTCAGATCGCAGCTGATTTCAATTACATCGTCGGGGCGTAAAAAATCGAGCGTGCCGTTATTCTGTATCGACACCACGATGCGTTTGGTGGTGGTGCTGTTGACCGCCTCCAGAATATCCAGCGCCACCCCGGCGTAGCCTCCGGTATCCGGCTCTTCGATAAACTGCCGCAGCGTTAGCGGCTCGCGGGTATGGAATTTTTCCTGCTGTGACTCGTTTTGCATATAGCTGTTTTCGCGGCGTAGGTAGTGCTTCATCCAGATGGTAAAGGCCGCCTGCGGCTCCGCTTTAACATCCACGCCGCTGAGCTCCTGACGCATATCGTGGTTGATACGGGCAATCTGCTCGCCGCGGGTCTCCGGCGCCTGTTGAATCGCCCGTAGCGCCACTTCGCGATAGTAGTAGTAATAGAGATATTCGTTGAGCAACTGGTTATCGCACAGTTTGACCAGCTCCGGCGAGAAGTACTGCATCGCCGTTTTGCGGTATAAATCCGGGTTGGCGACCAGCTGCGCGGTAACCTCTTCCCCGCGCACGGTGAAGTGCGTAAACCAGGAAAAGTGGTTTAAGCCGTAGCATTCCACGCTCAGGTCGTGCGCATCGCAGCCGAGGATCTCCGGCAGCTCGCGGATGAGTTCCGACGGCGCATCGCAAATCCCGTACACCCGGCGCTTGAAACCGGATTTGATAATCGCTTCGGTGACCAGCCCGGACGGATTAGTAAAGTTAAACAGGATCGCGTCTTTGTCGGCGTGCTCCTCGATCAGACGGCAGTAGCGCAGGATCGCCGGGATCGAGCGCATCGCCATGGCAAAACCGCCCGCGCCGGTGGTCTCCTGACCCAGCGTGTTATGCTCCAGCGCGATTCGCTCGTCGCGGATGCGGCTCTCATCACCGCCGACGCGCAGCGTGGTAATCACGTAATGGGTACCCTGCAGCGCGGCGACCGGATCGCTGGTGGTAGTAAAATGAATATCCGGTCGAATGGTATTAAATACATAGCGGGCGATTTCACCAAATAGCGATAAATTCTCCGCTGAGCTATCCTGAAATACCACTTCCGTTAAACCAATGCGGTGCGCGTTATAAGCCAGCGACTTTGCCAGAAATGCAGAGCGCACGCCGCCCCCGCCTAATACGGTTAATTTCATACATCACTCCCAATTAATTTTCTGCTAGCCAGCTATCAACCCGGGAACGGACTTGCCCGACTTTGACGCCATAAATAACCTGAACTTCATTACGATTGCGTACTACGCCATTTGCGCCGGTGCTTTTTAATATTTCATCATCAACTAATGTCATATTATGGACAACCACCCGCAGGCGCGTGAAACAGTTATCAACGGAGATAATATTGGCTTTACCGCCTAAGCCATTAATAATTTCATCCGTCATCGACTGCGGGCCGCTGACTTTTTTACGGTAGTCCGCCTTACTGTATAACTTAACGTTATCGTCATCCTCGCGGCCCGGCGTTTTCAGATTTAACTTCACTACCAGCGTGCGGAATATCGCGTAATAAACGATAAATTGGCCAATACCGATCAGCACGTACCCCGGCCAGCGGGTTAACGACACCGGCAGCGGCAGGTTGTAGATCAGAAATTCAATCAGGCCGGAGGCGCCCCACGGCCGCACGGTGAAGATGTCGCAAATTGCCTGCGAAGCGGCGGTTAACGTCGCATGGATCACCCACAGCAGCGGCGAGACAAATAAGAAGGTGAATTCAATGGGTTCGGTGATGCCGGTCAGCATCGAGGTGATAATTGCCGGCAGCAGAATCGCCTTCGCCATCGCTTTCTTCTCCGGCTTCGCGGTGTGATAAAACGCCAGCGATGCGCCCGCCAGGCCAAAGATGGTGGTCATCCCCTGTTGCGAGAAACGTAATGCGTCGTTCATCACCGGCGTCAGATCGGGATGGCGCATATAGGCGAGGAAAATCGCCTGGGTGCCGGAGACGACCTGGCCATCGACATTTAGCGTGCCGCCGATTTGCGTGAGCTGGAAAGGCGACCACACGAAATGGTGCAAACCGGTGGGAATAAGGAATTTTTCAAAGAAGCCGTAGACAAACACTCCCGCAACGCCGGCGTTCTTCATAAACCCGGTCAGCGCGCTAATGCCGTGGGTCATAAACGGCCAAATCCAGGTAAAAGCAATGGCGTAGCAGATAATGACCGGCGTCATGGCGACCAGCGTCAGCTTCGCCCCGCCATACATCGATAGCGCGCCGGGCAGCTCAATATTGGAGACTTTATTATGTACCCAGGCAATGGTGCAGCCAAGAATGATTCCGAGGAATACTCCCATATCGACGACCACAAAGCCTAATAGCTGCGTTTGCCCGGTACCGTAATATTCGCCGTTAATTTTTTCCGCCACCGCATGAGTATGTTCCAGCCATGAATGGTTGGCGCCGAGAAACATGATAAAACACATCACCGAGACAAGCGCGACCTCCGTTTTTTTATCTTTTGCCAGGCCGTAACTTATTCCCACGCAAAACAATAATCCGAGGTTACCGAATAATGGCCAGAAGGTATCGCCAAGCAGTTGCCCTAATTGATGAAGGAAACTGGTTTCAGCAATAAGAGTCGGGTTAGTTAAGACGGAACTGAGAGCCAGAATTAATCCAATGACCGGCAAGAACAATACTGCGCCGATCATGGCCCTGGAGAATTTTTGCATATTCTCCAGAATACGTTGACGTATTACAGACATGGTTGTTCCTTTTATTTTTGTAGGTACAGGGGATCATTATTTTTATCAACTTCCAGTATTTTGGTTATAGCAATTCTGATTTTTGAAAGGAACCTGTTGCGGGAAATAGGCACAGATAGCCGCAATTTGCATACAGGTTTCAGGGAGGGGGATTAGCCCTCTTCCGCCGGGAAGAGGGCAAGAGGAAAATGGCTACGGTGTTACGGGAACCGGCGCGGCGGGCGCGTTGCTAACCTCGCCGTTGCGCATCACCTGTGCCACCTGCTGCTTGTCCATATTGGTGGCGCTGAGCTGGCCGTTGACACTCGGTTTCAGCGGCGCATTGGCCTGCACGCTACCGTTCGCGGTTAGCTGGAAATTGCCGTCGCCGCTAATCGGCAGCGCAGGCCAGCCCCAGGCCTGCAGAATATTCAGCGGCACGCCGCGGCCGTTCAAGCTCAGATTAACCTGGCGTTGCGGCAATTGTGACACGGCGGCGGTCGCCTGCAGAATACCGCGCTCGGTAAAGGCGCTCAGTTCGCTGATGTTGACCGTAGAAGCGTTCGCGTTCAGCTTCAGCGACGGGCGGCGTACGTCGATGCGGTTGAAGGTCGCGGCGGCGGCATTGAGGGTGGCGCTGCCATTCCACACGCCCCACTGGCCATCTTTCACCAGCTGTAATTCGCCGCCGTAACCGTCCAGCGCGGTGATCTGCCATGGGAAGGCCGGGTCGATATCGATAATCAGATTTCGGCTGGCGCTGAATTTCTTCAGCGTCAGGCTTTGCAGCCAGCCCGGCATCGGCTCCATCCACAGCTGTTTCCAGTTGGACGGCAGCGTATATTCCAGCCCGGCGAAGACGGCATCGTCGAGCACCAGCGCATTACCGGCGCGCAGCCAGTTGCCGGAGGTACGCACCATGCCGCCCTCCCAACGGGAGCTGAACTGGCGTAGCGCAATGCCCTGCGGCGAGAATTCGGCATTAACGATGGGATCGAGGAAATTCAGTGAACCGTAGATAAACTCGCTGGCGTTCATCGATAGCGTCCCGTCGTCGCTTTGCCAGCCGTTATGGCTCAAAGTCAGATTGCGCAAGTTGAGGTCGAGGTCGGTAACCGCCCAGCCTGGCCCCTGCAAACGAGCATCGGTCACATCCAGCCGGCCAATCTGCAGCGACGGCACCGAGGTGAGCGGCGTAAGGAACTCATTCAGCGGTTTGGCGCTCTGCAGACGAATTTCATTCAGGCGCAGGTTATCAACCAGCCAGCTACCGTCGGCGTGGCGTTTGGCGTTGCCGGTCAGCGTGCCGCGCGCGATATCGGCGCCAAGGGTGCTTAGGGTCACCTCGCCGTTATCAATTGCCCCCTGGATCAGGACGTTGCTGGCTTCGACGCCGTTAATATTCATCGAGCCCGCGCTCATCTGAATTTGCGCTTTTCTGCCCAGCACGTCGCCCGCTTCCGGCTGCCACGGCATCACGCCGCCGGTCACCCGCTGTGCGCTCAGGTTCCACTCGCTGTCCGGGCTGTTAAAGGCCATATCGCGTAGCTGCAGGCGGTCGGCGGCAAACGGCATCGAGGCGGAAACCGGAGAAAGATTCAGCGTGCCGTTGCTGAGAACGATTTCATCAGCGTGCAGCGGGTCGCTGAACTGGCGGGTGCTAAATCCGATATCCACCGTTCTGGCGACCAGCGTTGGCGGCTTGCCGTCGCGGCCAAAGGTGACATTTTGCAACTGCAGATGCAGTGGGGAAGAGAAGTCATGCGCCATCTTATCGAAGGCGATTTTCCAGCCGGTGCTTTCGCTTAACCAACTGCTCGCCTGGCGCGCCCCCCAGCGGGTTTGCAGCGCAAAGTAAGCGGCGACGATAACGACCAGCAGGGCGATCAGCAGCCAGAGGATCAGCTTTCCAAGAAATTTCATGATCTTCCATCCTGATAAGTACACATCACCGTGTTATGCACGATTTATGCGCAATCCTCAAGGCGGGAATAGTGAAATGAGATGAAGTGAGGTGAAGAGATGTTACAGCCGCCGCGCTCCCTGGTCGCCGTGGCGATACCGGGGAGCGCAACTTCAATGCGTTAGTTCTTCTCAGGCGGGAAGATTAAATTCAGAACAATCGCCGTGATACCGCCAGCAGCAATACCGGAAGAGAGCAGGTTTTTCAGCCAGTCCGGCGCGAATTGCAGGATTAGCGGCTGCTGCGATACGCCGAGACCCACCGCCAGAGAGAGGGCGATAATCAGAATGGCGCGGCGATTCAGCGGCTCGCGGGAGACGATGCGCACGCCGGATGCGGCAATGGTACCGAACATCACCAGCGTCGCGCCGCCAAGTACCGGCTCAGGAATATGCTGCACAAAGCCGCTTACCGCCGGGAACAGGCCGAGCACAATCAGCATCAGCGCCACCACAAAGCCCACATAGCGGCTGGCGACGCCGGTCAGTTGGATCACGCCGTTGTTCTGGCCGAAGCAGGAGTTCGGGAAGGTATTGAAAACTGCGGAAACAAATGAGTTCAGGCCGTTCGCCAGTACGCCGCCTTTCAGGCGTTTCATATACAGCGGGCCGGAGACCGGTTGTTCAGAAACGTCGGAGGTGGCGGTGATATCGCCAATCGTTTCCAGCGAGGTGATCATAAAGACCAGCATCAGCGGCAGCAGCAGGCTCCAGTCGATGCCCAGGCCGTAATAGAGCGGCGTAGGGATAGTGATCAGGCTGCTGTTGGTAGGCGCGGTGTTAGCCGGCAGCATATCGAGGAACCACGCCGCCAGATAACCGGCAGCCATCGCGATCACCAGCGAGGCGATGCGCAGGTACGGGTTGCGCTGGCGGTTGAGGATAATAATCAGCGCCAGCACGATGCCCGCCAGCAGCAGGTTTTTCGGCGCGCCGAAGGTGTGGTCGGCCATCGCCGCATAGCCGCCGCCGATAGAAGTCAGGCCAACCTGAATGAGCGACAGGCCGATAATCATCACCACTACGCCGGAGACCAGCGGCGTAATAATGCGGCGCGCCAGATGCAGAACCCGCGAGAGGACCATTTCGGTGCAGCTCGCCAGCATCAGGGTGCCGAACAGCGCGGCCATCATCGTCGGCACGTCGGCGCCGCCGGTTTTCAGCGCGGTGCCGCCCATAATCAACGGGGCGACGAAGTTGAAGCTGGTGCCCTGGATGGAGAGCAGGCCGGAGCCAACTGGTCCCCAGGCTTTAATCTGGATAATGGATGCCACGCCGGAGGCGAACAGCGACATGCTGATGATGTGTTGCGTATCTTCGGCCGGGAGGCCGAGCGCCTGACAGATAAGCAGCGCCGGGGTGATGACCGCGACAAACATCGCCAGCAGGTGCTGGAATGCGGCAAACAGCGTTTGCGGAAGCGGCGGACGGTCTTCGAGGCGATAGATTAATTCGCTGGCTGGTTTATGCGCAACCGGTTGCGCATTTTCTGACTCTGCGGTCGTAACGGACATCACAAACAATCTCAAGGTGGCAAAGCGGGAATTTTATCGGACTGTAGACCAAAAGCAAACGTTTGCCACGATTTGGCGCAAAAAATATCCTCACTGAATAGATGTAACAAATTAATTAACATTTTGTATGCTTGATCGCATCAACGCTAATACAAAATATCTTTTTCTGTCATTTTTTGCGCACTTCTGCTTAAAATCGCTCTTCGACTCCTCAAGATGAGAAGTAATCGACACCGGGAATACCGTCGCGTGTGAATGAATCATGCGCCCATAAGGAGCTCTTTTTTATGTTGCATCTCGATACCTTATCGACGCTCGTTGCCGCAACCATGGTGTTGCTTTTAGGGCGAAAGCTCGTTCAGAACGTCCCATTCCTCAAAAAATATACCATTCCAGAACCCGTCGCCGGCGGCCTGCTGGTGGCGCTGGCGCTGCTGGTTTTGAAAAAAAGCATGGATATCGAAATCGATTTCGATATGAGCCTGAAGGACCCGCTGATGCTGGCGTTCTTCGCCACTATCGGCCTTAACGCTAACCTTGCCAGTCTGCGGGCGGGCGGCAAAGTGCTTGGCACTTTCCTGATTGTGGTGGTGGGCCTGCTGCTGCTGCAGAACGCTCTCGGTATCGGCATGGCGAAGCTGCTGGGGCTGGATCCGCTGATGGGTCTGCTGGCCGGTTCTATCACGCTTTCCGGCGGTCACGGCACCGGGGCGGCGTGGAGTAAATTGTTCGTTGAGCGTTACGGTTTTGCCAACGCCACCGAGGTCGCCATGGCTTGCGCAACCTTCGGCCTGGTGCTCGGCGGCCTGATCGGCGGGCCGGTGGCGCGTTATCTGGTGAAGCACTCTTCCTCGCCGGACGGTACACCGGACGACCAGCTGGCGCCGACGGCGTTTGAGAAGCCGGATATGGGCCGCATGATCACCTCGCTGGTGCTGATTGAAAGTATTGCGTTAATCGCTATCTGCCTGACCGTAGGGAAGGTGGTTGCGCAACTGCTGGCAGGCACCGTGTTTGAATTGCCGACCTTCGTCTGCGTGCTGTTTATCGGCGTGATCCTCAGCAACGGCCTGGCGCTGGCTGGGCTGTATCGCGTGTTTGACCGCGCGGTATCGGTACTGGGCAACGTCAGCCTGTCGCTGTTCCTCGCGATGGCGCTGATGAGCCTCAAGCTGTGGGAACTGGCGTCGCTGGCGCTGCCGATGATTATTATTCTGGCGGTACAGGCGGTGGCGATGGCGCTGTATGCGGTGTTTGTGACTTACCGGATGATGGGTAAGAACTATGATGCCGCCGTGCTGGCAGCCGGTCATTGCGGGTTCGGGCTTGGCGCGACGCCGACGGCGATTGCCAATATGCAGGCGATTACCGACCGTTTTGGCCCGTCGCATATGGCTTTCCTGGTGGTGCCGATGGTTGGGGCGTTCTTTATCGACATCGTCAACGCGCTGGTGATTAAGCTGTACCTGCTGCTGCCGATATTTGGCTGATACAAAAATGCCGGAGTTAACCTCCGGCATTTTTTTGCGCTTTTCAGGTACGGGTAACGGCATGGTTGGCCGGATAAGACGCCCTGGCGTCGCCATCCGGCGCGATACCGAGGTTTACTCGTCGTGCTCTTCCCACGCTAACGCGCGTTTCACTGCTTTCTTCCAGCCGCTGTAGCGGAAATTACGCTCGGTGGTTTCAATACCCGGGCGGAACTCACGTTCAATCACCGCTTTCTCCTGCAGCTCGTCGAGATTTTGCCAGAAGCCGACCGCCAGACCTGCCAGATAGGCGGCGCCCAGCGCCGTGACTTCACGCACTTCCGGGCGTTCCACGCGGGTGCCGAGAATGTCGGACTGGAACTGCATCAGGAAGTTGTTAGCGACCGCGCCGCCGTCCACGCGCAGGGCGTGCAGACGGATACCGGAGTCGGCCTGCATCGCTTCCAGAACGTCGCGCGTCTGATAGGCGATAGATTCCAGCGTGGCGCGGATAATATGGTTGGCGTTCACCCCGCGGGTCAGGCCGAAAATCGCGCCGCGCGCATACGGATCCCAGTATGGCGCGCCAAGACCGGTAAAGGCCGGCACCACATATACGCCGTTGGTGTCCTTCACCTTAGTGGCGAAGTATTCAGAATCGAAAGCATCGTTGATGAGTTTCATTTCATCACGCAGCCACTGAATCGACGCCCCGGCCATAAACACCGCGCCTTCCAGCGCGTAGTTCACTTCGCCGGTCGGGCCGCAGGCGATAGTGGTCAGCAGGCCGTGGGTTGAAGTCACTGCCTTTTCACCGGTGTTCATTAACATGAAGCAGCCGGTACCGTAGGTGTTTTTCGCCATCCCTTCTTTCACACACAGCTGGCCAAACAGCGCCGCCTGCTGGTCGCCGGCGATGCCGGAGATAGGAATACGGGTGCCGCCTTTACCGCCGATGTTGGTCTGGCCGTAAACTTCAGAAGACTTACGTACTTCCGGCAACATGGCGCGCGGGATATCCAGCGCGTCGAGCATTTTGTCGTCCCAGTCCAGTTCATGGATGTTGAACAACATGGTACGCGAGGCGTTAGTGTAGTCGGTGACGTGCACGCGCCCCTGAGTCATTTTCCAGATAAGCCAGGTATCAACGGTACCGAACAGTAGTTCGCCGCGCTTCGCGCGCTCGCGGGCGCCTTCGACATGGTCAAGGATCCACTTCACTTTGGTGCCGGAGAAGTACGGGTCCACCACCAGGCCGGTGGCTTTGCGGATGTACTCTTCCATGCCGTCGCGCTTGAGTTGCTCGCAGATATCCGCGGTGCGGCGGCATTGCCAGACGATGGCGTTGTAAATAGGCTTACCGGTCTCACGCTCCCATACGATGGCGGTTTCACGCTGGTTGGTGATGCCGATGGCGGCGATTTCGTCGGAGTTGATATCCGCTTTCGCCAACACTTCGACCAGCGTAGAGCTCTGCGAGGCCCAAATCTCCATCGGGTCGTGCTCAACCCAGCCTGGCTTCGGATAAATTTGTTCGAATTCACGCTGTGACACGCTGACGATATTGGCGTCGTGATCCATCACGACGGCGCGGGAGCTGGTAGTGCCCTGGTCGAGCGCAACGATATATTTTTTCTCGGTCATAATTGGTGTCCCGTAGTCAGATTACAGCGAAGCTTTTTGTTGCGACGCGGAAGAAGCGGATTCTTTTTCTTCCTCGACGCAGGTGTCGCAAGGCAGATGGCGGCCAATGAATTTGCGGTAGCTGAATGCGCCCAGCGCCGCGCCGACCACCGGTGCGCACAGCGGCACCAGGAAATAAGGAATATCTTTGCCGCCGGTGAAGGCGACGTTGCCCCAGCCTGCCAGCCAGGCGAAGGCTTTCGGTCCGATATCACGCGCCGGGTTCATCGCGAAGCCGGTCAGCGGACCCATAGAAGCACCGATAACGGCAATCAGCAGGCCAATCAGCAGCGGCGCCAGCGGGCCGCGCGGCACGCAGTTGCCGTCGTCGGTCAGCGCTAAAATCACGCCCATCAGGATAGCGGTAATCACCATTTCTACCGCGAAGGCCTGCACAAAATTGATATGCGGGTTAGGGTAGGTCGAGAAGATACCGGCGAGCTCAAGGCTTTCCACGCTGCCGCGTACCATATTGTGGGTGTGTTCGAAATCGAAGAAAAGATTGTAATAAAGCCCGTAAACTAATGCCGCAGCGCAAAAGGCGCCGGCGAATTGCGAAATAATAAAAGGAACAACTTTGCGCCCATCAAAGCAGGCGAATAACCATAAGGCGATGGTGACCGCCGGATTAAGGTGCGCACCGGATACGCCCGCGGTCAGGTAGATAGCCATAGCCACCCCCAGACCCCAGATGATGCTGATTTCCCACTGACCGAAGCTGGCTCCCGCGACTTTGAGCGCAGCTACGCACCCAACGCCGAAAAAGATCAACAACCCGGTACCGAGAAACTCTGCGATGCACTGGCCTTTTAATGTTGATGTCTGGCTCATAATCGGATCCTGAAGCGAAGTGATTATTGTAAGTATGTTGGTCGCGGACGACCACGGTGCCTTGTAGGCATAGTGTTAATTTATCGTTAACGAGCATAAACGAGAAATATCGAAATTTAAATTTGTGTCCCTCGTCAAGAAAATGAGCGTTTTCGCGCCATAAACGCGTGTTGCGGCACATTTACCCATCTTTTTCTGCGTATTTTGTTATCTCATTGATTAACAATCGCCAGAGAAGTTCAGGGCAATTGCCGCGAACGCACCAGGTAAAGACTGAAAAGTGTTGCAAACCGCAATCTGCGCGGGTTGTCGCTGGACAGGTGAGGCGGGGATTCATACAATCGACGACAACACCGCTATTGTGCGCTAATTCGTTAAGGCGGGACCGCGTATACGAAACACGAGTTTCTATCAACGCCTTGCAAGATCAGGAGAGGTATGACGATGTCATTAGAAGTGTTTGAGAAATTAGAATCTAAAGTTCAGCAGGCGATTGATACCATCACTCTGTTGCAGATGGAAATCGAAGAGCTGAAAGAAAAGAACACCACGCTGGCGCAGGAAGTGCAGAGCGCGCAGCACGGCCGCGAAGAGCTGGAGCGTGAAAATAGCCAGCTGAGAGAACAACAGCAGGGCTGGCAGGATCGTCTGCAGGCGCTGCTGGGCCGCATGGAAGAAGTCTAATCGCTTCCCGCCCCTTCCCGCCCGGGAAGGGGTTTTCTCTATCCCCCGCTTTATATCTCCAGGTTATAGCCAATCTTTTTTTATTCTTTAATCATTGATTCGCTTTCTGGCACGCTTAGTTCATCACAACACGACATAAAGAGAGCGGTGCGATGAATAAGTGGGGCGTAGGGTTAACTCTGTTGCTGGCATCCGCCAGCGTGCTGGCAAAAGATTATCAGCTGTTGAACGTCTCGTACGATCCGACGCGCGAGCTGTACGAGCAGTACAATAAAGCGTTTAGCGCGCACTGGAAGCAGGAAACCGGCGATAACGTGGTGATTCGCCAGTCGCACGGCGGCTCCGGCAAACAGGCGACGTCGGTTATCAACGGGATTGAAGCGGATGTCGTCACCCTGGCGCTGGCCTACGATGTAGACGCTATTGCCGAACGCGGTCGTATCGATAAAAACTGGCTGAAGCGCCTGCCGGATAACTCCGCGCCGTATACCTCAACCATCGTGTTCCTCGTCCGTAAGGGCAATCCAAAACAGATCCATGACTGGAACGATCTGATTAAACCAGGCGTATCGGTCATCACCCCGAACCCGAAAAGCTCCGGCGGCGCCCGCTGGAACTATCTGGCGGCATGGGGCTATGCCCTGCATCAGAATCACGGCGATCAGGCTAAAGCGCAGGAGTTCGTGAAGGCGCTGTACAAAAACGTGGAAGTACTGGATTCCGGCGCGCGCGGTTCCACTAACACCTTCGTAGAACGCGGGATCGGCGATGTGCTGATTGCCTGGGAGAACGAAGCGCTGCTGGCGACAAAAGAGCTGGGCAAGGACAAGTTTGAAATCGTGACGCCGAGCGAGTCCATTCTGGCCGAGCCGACGGTTTCCGTCGTCGATAAAGTGGTGGATAAGAAAGGCACTCGTCAGGTGGCGGATGCGTACCTTAAGTATCTCTACTCGCCGGAAGGCCAGGAGATTGCGGCGAAGAACTTCTATCGTCCGCGCGATCCTGATGTGGCGAAGAAATATGCCAACGAGTTCCCGAAACTGAAGCTGTTTACCATCGATCAGGAGTTCGGCGGCTGGACGAAAGCGCAGAAGGAGCACTTCTCCAACGGCGGTACCTTCGACCAGATTAGCCAGCGTTAATCCTCTTGTCCCTGCTTGCGCTACGCTTAGCAGGGCTACAGTTCTCCGCCCTTTGGTAGCCCGGGTAAGGCGTCAGCCGCCACCCGGGATAACTCCCCGCCCGTCATCTGTTTTTATTTAGTCATCAAATTACGTTACTCTTCCGGTTCAGGCTTAACAGGGAACAATAATGAGAAGAGTAAGATACCTTTTATGGGCGCTGCTGGTGGTTATTCTGGCGGCGCTGGCTGGCGGCTACTATTGGCTGCATTCCGGTAACCCGAACGCGTTACGTAATATTGTCCTGCAGCAGTGCGTTCCCAATCAGCAGCAACATCAAAACCCGTCGCCGTGCGCGGAAGTGAATCTGAAAGGCGGCTACGTGTTGTTTAAAGATCGCAACGGCCCGCTGCAATATCTGCTGATGCCGACCTACCGTATTAACGGTACCGAAAGTCCGCTGCTGTTGGATCCGCTGACGCCGAATTTCTTCTGGCAGGCGTGGCAGGGACGCGAAATTATGAGCCAACGCCGCGGCGCGCCGATTGATGATAACGCGGTATCGCTGGCGATTAACTCGCGCAGCGGGCGCACGCAAAACCACTTCCATATTCATATCTCCTGCCTGCGTCCCGATGTACGCGCGCAGTTAGATAATGATGCGGCGACAATTAGCAGCCGCTGGCTCCCTTTGCCGGGCGGTCTGCAGGGCCATGAATATCTGGCGCGTCGGGTAACGGAAGCCGAGCTGGCTCAGCGCAGCCCGTTCCTGATGCTGGCGGAAGAGGTACCGGAAGCGCGCGAACATATGGGGCGTTATGCGTTAGCGATGGCGCGGCAAAGCGACGGCTCGCTGGTGCTGTTGGCGACAGAGCGTAACCTGCTGACTCTCAACCGTGCTTCGGCGGAAGAAATTCAGGATCATAGCTGCGCAATTCTTAACGCAAACCACTAGTTCTGGCGTTTACCTGTCTTTCCTGTCGTCGTATTCTTGCTGAAAAAAACGACAGGAGACAGGCATGTCGCTCTGGCTAACCCACCCGCTGTTCCTCCCTTCGCTGATCGTCGGCATCACCATTGTGCTCTGGGCGACTTCGCTGTTACCGGAATTTATCACCGCGCTGCTGTTCTTCGCGGCGGCGATGATGACCAAAATCGCTCCGCCGGAGGTGATCTTCGGCGGTTTTGCTTCCTCCGCGTTCTGGTTGGTGTTCAGTGGCTTTGTGTTGGGGATCGCCATCCGTAAAACCGGACTGGCGGATAGAGCGGCGCAGGCGCTGTCGGCGCGGCTCACCGACTCCTGGCCGCGGATGGTCGGCAGCGTCGTATTACTGAGTTATGCGTTGGCGTTCGTGATGCCATCAAACATGGGGCGCATCGCGCTGTTGATGCCGATTGTGGCGGCGATGGCCCGGCGCGCCGGGATCGCCGACGGCACGCGCGGCTGGTACGGCCTGGCGCTGGCGGTGGGTTTTGGCACCTTCCAGCTATCCGCGACCATTTTGCCCGCAAACGTGCCAAATCTGGTGATGAGCGGCGCGGCGGAAGGCTCTTACGGGATCCATCTGAATTATGTTCCCTATTTACTGCTGCATACGCCGGTTCTCGGTTGGCTGAAAGGGGCGGTGCTGGTGGCGCTGATCTGCTGGCTGTTTCCCGGCAAGCCGCATCCGCCGCGCGAGCTGGCGCCGCTGGCGCCAATGAGCCGTGACGAAAAGCGTCTGGCGTGGCTGCTGGCGGTGGTGTTGACGTTATGGGTGACAGAGAGCTGGCACGGCGTCGGCCCGGCGTGGACCGGGCTGGCGGCAGCGGTGGTCACGCTGCTGCCGCGAGTGGGATTTATCAGCGGCGAGGAGTTCGCCAGCGGGGTGAATATGCGCACCTGTATTTATGTTGCCGGCATTTTGGGACTGGCGATTACCGTTACCCAAACCGGGATTGGCGGCGCGGTGGGTAACGCGCTGCTGCAGGTGATGCCGCTGGATAAAGATAATCCGTTCACCAGCTTCCTGGCGCTGACCGGAATTACCAGCGCGCTGAATTTTATTATGACCGCTAACGGCGTCCCGGCGCTGTATACGACTTTTGCGCAGAGTTTTGCCGACGCGACCGGCTTTCCGCTGCTGAGCGTGATTATGATTCAGGTGCTGGGTTATTCCACGCCGCTGCTGCCGTACCAGGCGTCGCCGATCGTGGTGGCGATGGGATTAGGTAAAGTCCCGGCGAGAGCGGGGATGTTGCTATGTCTGGCGCTGGCGGCGGTGAGCTATTTGATTTTGCTGCCGCTGGATTACGCGTGGTATCAGCTATTGGGGAAATTGTAGCGATAATATAAAACCCGGCTCGCGCTACGCTAAGCCGGGTTATTACTCGTGCGAAGTTGTCAGCAACCCCGGCAGCGTTTCACCACCGGGAAAGCGAATTACGCTTTTTTCGCCGCTTCTGCAGCTTTAACGATCACCGCGAAAGCGTCTGCTTTCAGGGAAGCGCCGCCAACCAGCGCGCCGTCGATGTCCGGCTGGGTGAACAGCTCTGCGGCGTTGCCGGCGTTAACGGAACCGCCGTACTGGATGATGACCTGCTCAGCGATTTTAGCGTCAGCTTTAGCAATGTGGTCACGGATGAATTTGTGTACCGCCTGAGCCTGCGCTGGGGTAGCGGATTTACCGGTACCGATAGCCCATACTGGTTCGTACGCGATAACCACGCCTTCAAAAGCGGCTGCGCCCTGAGTTTTCAGAACCGCGTCGATCTGACGTGCGCAAACTTCTTCAGTTTTGCCCGCTTCGTTTTCAGCTTCGGTTTCACCGATGCACAGAACCGGCGTCAGACCCTGCTCTTTCAGTACAGCGAATTTCTTCGCGATCAGCTCGTCGGATTCTTTGTGGTAGGTACGGCGTTCGGAGTGGCCGATGATGATGTACTGCGCGCCGATATCTTTCAGCATTTCGGCGGAGGTTTCACCGGTGAATGCGCCGGACAGGTTCACGTCAACGTTCTGCGCGCCTAAGTGGATGTGGCTACCTTCTGCCGCACGCTTAGCCAGGTCGAGATACATTTCCGGCGGCGCGATTGCCACAGCACAGCCGCTTACGCCGGCCAGTTCAGTACGCAGGTTAGCAACCAGTTCGTTTACCATGTGGCGGCTGCCGTTCAGTTTCCAGTTACCCATCACTAAAGGATGTCGCATTTTAATTCTCCACGCTACTAAGCGAATTAAGGAATATAGCCGCCCCAGAGGGCAGCATGGTCTGTGAAACAGTATAGAGACTCGTCACTGGAAAGGCTTTGCTTTTTGTCATTTATTGTTGTCTTCCAGCGTTTCAGATAGCGCCAGCTTAATCGGTTCAATGGCGAAAGTTAGCCCTTTTTCCCCGTGATCTGCTACTACATAGCGCACCGCGCCTTCGGTTTCGGTGTAGTAGCGTTTGCCTTTGCCGGCGGTCAGCAGTTTTTGCAGCTTTTGCTGGCTCTGCAGTGGGCTTAGCGTCGGCACAAAGGCGCGAAGAATGGCGCTCATATACTCCTGCGCTTTCGCTTTCGCCGCTTTTTGTTCCGGCCCCTGAATCGGCAGCCAGGTTATCTGCATTGATTTAATCTTCAGCGTGCCGCGCTCCAGCGCGGTAGAGGCATACAGATTCTCGTTAATTTTGGTGGCGGCGCGGGTCAGGTTGGCTTTATCGCGGCTGGAGGCGATAGAACGAAACTCGTTTAACGGCAGTTTCGGATTATCGGCATTAAATTTCTCGCGGAACTCGCTGATGCTGACATCAAATATCGGCGCGCTGGGTAAAAGATAGGGGGCGGTGGCGGCGGATTCCGTTTCTGCGGACAACGCCATCGGGCCGACAGATAATGCTGTCAGCCCAATCAAACTTAAGATTGCCCACTTCTTCATGCCTGTCTTTCCTTTTTTTGCCTGCCGACGATTAAAACGGGAACCGTCACGCTTGTCAAAAAGTGACGCCTTCAGGGTAAACTACGCGAATGATGATGATAAGGAATAAAACATGACCTTACAGCAGTGGTTATTCTCAATTAAAGGCCGTATTGGCCGCCGGGATTTCTGGATTTGGATCGTTATCTGGGTGTTGACCATGAGCGCGCTGTTTACCCTCGCGGGCAGCAATTTGCTGAGTTTGCAGACCGCGGCGTTTATTCTCGTCTGTCTGCTCTGGCCGACGGCGGCAGTCGTGGTGAAGCGTCTGCACGATCGCGGGAGATCCGGCCTCTGGGCGCTGCTGATGATTCTGGCGTGGATGCTGCTGGCGGGCAACTGGGCGATGTTGCCGCAGGTCTGGCAGTGGGGCGTCGGGCGCTTTGTACCGACGCTGATTATCGTCATGATGCTGATCGACCTGGGCGCGTTCGTCGGCACCCAGGGCGAAAATAAGTTTGGTAAAGAGACGCAGGATGTCCGCTGGAAAGCGGAAGCCTGATTACCAGTAGTGCTCTGCCGTCATATGGCCCGGTCGGCGACGTAGATGTTTGGTCATCTGCCGGGTCTCTTTCAGCAACTGCTGGGTATCACGCACCATCTGCGGGTTACCGCACAGCATCACGTGGCTGGTATCGGCGGTCATCGGCAGGCCGACCGCCTCTTCCAGCGCGCCGGTTTCAATCAGGAACGGCACCCGGCCCGTCAGTGAACCTTCCGCTGTCTCGCGGCTGACCACGGTCTGGATACGCAATTTGCCGGCGTAGCGCTGCTCCAGCTCGCGCATTTGCGGTAAATAGCTGAGGTCGGCGGCGTAGCGCGCTGCATGCACCAGCACTAAGTTTTTGAAGCGATCCAGGTCTTTCCCTTCTTCCAGAATCGACAAATAGGGGCCGATGGCTGTGCCGGTGGCGAGCATCCACAGCGTGTCGCAGTCCGGCACCTCTTCCAGCACGAAGAAACCGGCGGCTTCGCTGACTATCTGAACGTCGTCGCCGGGTTTCAGCGCGGCCAGTCGCGGGCTGAGTTTACCCTCCGGAACGGTGACCAGGTAGAACTCAAGATCGGGATTGCTGGGGGCGTTGACGTAGGAGTAGGCGCGCTGCACGCGCTCGCCGTCAACATCCAGGCCCAGTTTAGCAAACTGCCCTGCGGTGAACGGCTCAACGGGCGCGTGAATGGTGAGGCTAAACAGTGCATCGGTCCAGTTTTGCACTTTTACAACTTTACCTGTAACCCAGTTTGCCATTGCGTCTCTCCTCTCAATCTCGTCAGTCTATCTTCACCGCGACGGGAGAAGATTTCCAGCCTGAAAAGGCTGGAAAGCTCGATTGATCAAATGTTTTACAGGATGTGTTGCTGGACGTCCGGGTCTTTTCGGTCGAGGTAATGAATCGACTGAATACGGCGGATAGTCCGCGATTTACCGCGGATTAGCAGCGTTTCGGTGGTCGCCATGTTGCCCTTGCGGGTAATGCCGTCCAGCAGATCGCCTTTGGTAATCCCGGTGGCGGAGAAGATGACGTTATCGCTGCGCGCCATTTCATCAAGACGCAGCACTTTACCCGCTTCGATGCCCATGGTTTTGCAGCGCGCCAGTTCGTTTTCGCCGATACGGCGGTTCTCTTCGCTGTCGCCCTTCACGTGGTGACGAGCCAGCAGGCGGCCCTGCATATCGCCGTCCAGCGCGCGGATCACCGCCGCCGAAACCACGCCTTCCGGCGCGCCGCCGATGCCGTACAGCACGTCGACTTCGCTATCCGGCATACAGGTCAGAATAGAAGCCGCCACGTCGCCATCGGGGATCGCGAACACGCGCACGCCCAACTGCTGCAGTTGCGCAATGACCGCGTCGTGGCGGGGTTTTGCCAGCACGGTGACGGTCAGTTCGCCGAGCGGTTTGTTCAACGCGCGGGCGATGTTGCGCAGGTTCTCTTCCAGCGGCAGATTGAGATCGATGGCGCTTTTCGCGCCGGGACCGACAATCAGCTTTTCCATATACATATCCGGCGCGTTGAGGAAGCAGCCTTTATCGCCAACCGCCATCACCGCTAGCGCGTTGGCCTGACCCATGGCCGTCATGCGGGTACCTTCAATCGGATCGACGGCGATATCTACCGCGTCGCCTTTGCCGGTACCCACTTTTTCGCCGATATAGAGCATCGGCGCTTCATCGATTTCGCCCTCGCCGATGACGATGGTGCCGTCGATATTGACGAGGTTAAGCATAATGCGCATGGCGTTAACCGCTGCGCCGTCGGCGGTATTTTTATCGCCGCGGCCCAGCCATTTATAGCCCGCCAGCGCGGCGGCTTCGGTGACACGCGAAAATTCGATGGCCAGTTCTCGTTTCATAATCCACTCGTTGTGTAGAAAAGTTGCCCGTAGCGCGGCAAGAAGGACGCGCTACGCGTTGGAATAGCGTTCGGTTTCCGGCATCCAGCGCTCAATCAGCGCCTGTGCCTGCAGCGGATAGCGTTCGTGAATATGGCGAGCAATGCGCTGAACATCGGGGATCATGGCCTGATCGCGCAGCAAGTCCGCTACTTTAAACTCGGCGTTGCCGGTCTGGCGGGTGCCGAGCAGCTCGCCGGGGCCGCGGATTTCCAGGTCTTTCTGGGCGATGACGAAACCGTCGTTGCTGTCGCGCAGCACCTGCAGGCGCTTCTGCGCCGTTTTGGAGAGCGGCGATTTATAGAGTAGCACGCAGTGGGAGGCGACGGCGCCGCGCCCGACGCGCCCGCGTAGCTGATGCAGCTGCGCCAGACCCAGACGCTCCGGGTTTTCAATAATCATCAGGCTTGAGTTAGGGACGTCAACGCCGACTTCAATCACCGTGGTGGCGACCAGCAGGTGCATCTCGCCCTGCTTGAAGGCCTGCATCACTGCCTGTTTCTCCGCTGGTTTCATCCGCCCGTGGACGAGGCCGATATTGAGTTCCGGCAGCGCCAGTTTGAGCTCTTCCCAGGTGGCTTCCGCCGCCTGGGCTTCCAGCAGATCGGACTCTTCAATCAGCGTACAGACCCAATAGGCCTGGCGACCTTCCTGGGTGCAGGCGTTACGCACGCGGTCGATAATGTCGCTGCGGCGCGTGTCAGGGATAGCGACGGTCGTTACCGGGGTACGGCCCGGCGGCAGCTCGTCGATAACCGAGGTATCGAGATCGGCATAAGCGGTCATCGCCAGGGTGCGTGGAATCGGCGTAGCGGTCATGATCAGCTGATGCGGATGGAAGCCCTGCTGCTGGCCCTTTTCCCACAGCGCCAGGCGTTGATGAACGCCGAAGCGGTGCTGTTCGTCGATAATTACCAGCGCCAGGCCGTTAAATTGCACCTGCTCCTGGAAAATGGCGTGGGTGCCGACAATCATCTGCACTTCACCGTTGGCGATGGCTTCCTGCTGCGCCTGGCGCGCTTTGCCTTTCTGTTTGCCAGCCAGCCAGCCGACTTCAATGCCCAGCGGCGCGAACCAGCTGCGGAAATTATTGGCGTGCTGCTCGGCGAGCAGTTCGGTCGGCGCCATCAGCGCCACCTGTTTGCCATGGGCGATAGCGCGCAGGGCGGCCAGCGCGGCGACCAGCGTTTTACCGGATCCGACGTCGCCCTGCACCAGGCGCATCATCGGCACGTCCAGCGCCATATCGCGCTCGATCTCAGCGGTAACGCGCGCCTGGGCGCCCGTTGGTTTAAAGGGCAGGGAAGACAGAAGCTGGTTTTTCAGCGTGTCGTTGGCGCTGAGCGGCAGTGCATGATAGCGCTGGGCGCCGGCGCGGAGCGCCAGCATGCTGAGATTATGCGCCAGTAACTCTTCCAGGATAAGACGTTGTTGTGCCGGATGTTTACCGCTCTCCAGCTCGCTGAGCTGTAGCGACGGCGGTGGGCGATGCAGCGTGCGTAGCGCCTCCGGCAGGCTCATCATCCCCTGCGCCAACTCCGGCGGCAGCAGTTCGCTAATCGCGCAGGTTTCCAGCAGCTCAAGCGCTTGATCGGTGAGTTTGCGCAGCGTCGCCTGCTTAATGCCTTCAGTGGTTGGGTAGACCGGAGTCAGGGTTTCCTGCAGCTCCGGGGTACTCATATCACCCTGTACGCGATATTCCGGATGGATCATCTCGGCGCCAAACTTGCCGCGTTTAGCTTCGCCGTAGGCCAGCACGCGACGACCGGTCGCCAGGCTGTTTTTCATCGCGGCGTTGAAGTTGAAAAAACGCATGGTCAGGATGCCGGAGCCATCGCTGATCTGACAGGTCATCATCCGGCGGCCGCCGAAGGTGATATTGCTGTTGAGCACTTCACCCTCTACGGTTGCGTAGACGCCCGGCAGCAGTTCGCCGATTTGATACAGGTGGGTTCGGTCTTCATAGCGTAGCGGCAGGTGAAGTAGCAGGTCCTGAACCGTATGCAGACCGATTTTCGCCAGTTTGCTGCTCTGTGCGGCGCCAACGCCGGTCAGCGAATTGAGCGGGACGGCATCTAACAGGCGGCCTGACATCGGATTTACCTCGCCGCCTGCATCGTTGCCCACCACGAGGCATCGGCTTCGACTTCACCCTGCTCGTTGACGTGGGGATAAGGCAGACCTTTTTGTTTAGCGACGCGCGCCAGCACCGGATAACCACCTTCAAATAGCAGCCGCTGCTGATCTTCAGGCGGCAGCATGCTATCGGCGCGTTGGTACATTCCGGCGTTCTGCCGCTGACGCTGCGCTTCGTAAAGGATCAGCGCGGAGGCGACGGAGACGTTCAGCGACTGCACCATACCGACCATTGGAATAATGATGTCCTGGTCTGCCAGCGCCAGCGCTTCCTGGGTGATGCCGGTTTTCTCCTGGCCCATCAGAATGCAGGTCGGGCGCGTATAGTCGATTTCGCGAAAATCGATGGCTTTGTCGGAAAGGTGCGTCGCGAGGATTTGCATGCCCCGGCCTTTTAAGTGGCTGACGGCATCGCCGATAGTGCGGTGCGTTTTTACCTGCACCCAGCTATTGCTGCCGGCGGCGGCAGAGGCCATGGTACGCATGCGGCTGCCAGGCCAGATGGCGTGTACTTCGTGTACGCCGATGGCGTCTGCAGTGCGGATGACCGCAGAGACGTTATGGGGTTTATGGACCTGCTCCATGCAGACCGTCAGATCAGGCTGACGCCTGGCGAGCATCTCGCAGATACGCGCATAACGCTGTGAATTCATTCTACTTAATCCTTCGAACTGCCTCGGCGTTAGCTGCACTCACTCACCCCAGTCACGTACTTCAGTACCTTCCTGGGGATTCGATTTTTGTAAAAGCTAATTTCGGTTACGAGTGACTTTAATCACGTCCGGCATGACGCGAATTTTGCGCATGATATTCGCCAGGTGCACGCGGTCGCGCGCGGTCAGGCGGATAAAGGCGCTGTAAACGCGGCCATCTTTTTCTTCCGTATTCAGGCTCTGAATATTGGAAGACGCGGTGTTGATTGCGGCCGTCAGGTTAGCCAGCGCGCCCTGATGGTTGAACATATCCACCTTAATTTCGGCGATAAATTCCTGCGCAGTTTCTTTATCCCATTCGACCGCCATAAACTTCTCAGGCTCTTTCTGGTAGCCGCGGATGTTACGACAGGATTCATGGTGGATAACCAACCCTTTGCCTGGGCTGACGTGGGCGATGATCGGATCCCCCGGAATCGGACGACAGCACTTGGCGAAAGTAATCAGCACGCCGTCGGCGCCCTTGATCGGCAGATGGCCGTGATTTGACGCGTTGGCCGGCACCGGTGCGGCAGAGGCTTCGCCCTGCTGCAGGTTTTTCGCCACCACCACGCTCATCGCGTTACCGAGACCGATTTCCGCCAGCAGATCGTCAAGCGTGGCCAGCTTCATGCGGTCAAGTTCGCGCTGGATGTTCTCCTGCGGGATCTCTGCCAGCTTGCGGCTGCCGCCTAACGCGTGGTTGAGTAGTCGGCGGCCAAGGCTGACCGAATCGTCGCGCTTAAGGTTCTTCAGCAGTTGGCGGATCTTGGCGCGCGCTTTTGAGCTGACGACAAAGTTCAGCCATGCGGCATTCGGGCGTGCGCCCGGCGCGGTAATGATTTCGACAGTCTGGCCGCTGGAGAGCGGCTGCGACAGCGGATAGGGCTGGCGGTCGACGCGCGCGCCGACGCAGGCATGGCCGATATCGGTATGCACCGCATAGGCGAAGTCCACTGGCGTGGCGCCGGCAGGCAGTTCGACAATGCGCCCTTCCGGGGTGAAAACGTAAATCTCATCCGGGAACAGATCGGATTTAACGCTCTCGATAAATTCAAATGAGCTACCGGCGCTCTGCTGCAGTTCCAGCAGGCTTTGCATCCAGCGCTGAGCGCGGATTTGTGCGGTCGTGCTGCTTTCGCCGCCGTGCTCTTTATAAGCCCAGTGCGCCGCAACCCCCATTTCCGCCATCTGGTCCATATCTTCGGTACGGATTTGTACCTCGACCGGGACGCCGTGGGGGCCAATCATCGAGGTATGCAAAGACTGATAGCCGTTCGCTTTTGGAATGGCGATGTAATCTTTGAACCGACCGGGACGCGGCTTGTAGAGGCTGTGCATTTGGCCCAGCACGCGATAGCAGGTATCGGGATCGTGAACGATAACGCGGAAGGCGTAAATATCCATGATCGAGTGAAAACGCTGCTCTTTAAGCACCATTTTGCAGTAAATGGAGTACAGATGCTTTTCGCGACCGCTAACGCGGCAGGGGATTCCCGCTTCCTGTAAACGCCCTTCGATCTCAGAGAGGATTTTCTGAATCATCTCTTTTCGGTTGCCGCGCGCCGCTTTGACCACTTCTTTAATGACGCGGTAGCGGTTAGGGTACAGCGCTTCAAAGCCCAGCTCTTCGAGCTCGGTTTTGATGTGATGGATACCTAGACGGTGCGCCAGAGGGCTATAAATTTCCAGCGTTTCGCGGGCGATGCGGCGGCGTTTATCCGGGCGTAGCGAGCCCAGGGTGCGCATGTTGTGGGTGCGGTCGGCAAGCTTGATAAGGATGACGCGAATATCCTGCACCATCGCCATGATCATTTTGCGGAAGTTTTCGGCCTGTGCCTCTTTCTTATCGCGGAACTTGAGCTTATCAAGTTTCGACACCCCCTCTACCAGTTCGGCGACGCTTTTACCAAAAAGCTGTTCCATGTCCTGGTAGGTTGCAGGAGTATCTTCAATCACATCATGCAGCAGCGCGGCCATCAGCGTTTCGTAGTCGAGTTTCATCTCGGCCAGAATGCAGGCCACCGCTACCGGGTGCGTGATATAGGGTTCACCGCTTGAACGTGTCTGACCCTCGTGAGCGTCACGTGCAACGAGATACGCCTGCCGAAGGCGCTTGATTTGCTCTTCCGGCAGGTAGTTTTGAATCAGCTGATTCAGGCTTTCAAACAGATACAAGGGTGACCCGCTGTGTGATTAACGACGACCTTCAGCAATCGCGGTAACGGCTTGTAATTCAGCGGCTTCCTGCTCTTGCTGTTCCTGGCGCTCACGTACGTCGAGGATCTGGTTGTTGATCAGACCTTCTTCGATTTCGCGCAGTGCGATAACGGTGGTTTTATCGTTTTCTTCCGGTACCAGCGGATCCTTTCCGCCTACCTGCATCTGACGAGCGCGACGCGCGGCGACCAGTACCAGGTCAAAACGGTTACCAATTTTCTCTACAGCGTCCTGAACAGTTACGCGTGCCATACTTAAAATGCTCCACAGGTGAAGAAATGACTGGGCATGATACTGAATGTGGGTTCAGTCTGCCAATAGTTTGGTGATTAAAGCGCCATGTCGCTGCTTTTGGCGGCTCATGCGCAGACGTTCAGCGCGGATAATGTTTTTCAAATCGCCTAAAGCGGTATCAAAATCATCATTCACAATAAGGTAATCATATTCCGCGTAATGGCTCATTTCTGCAACTGCCTGCGCCATACGTTTTGCGATGACTTCTTCGCTGTCCTGGCCGCGGCCGCGCAGGCGGCGGTCAAGCTCGTCTTTTGATGGCGGCAGAATAAAGATACTGCGCGCACCGGGCATTTTATTACGGATTTGCTGGGCGCCCTGCCAGTCGATATCAAGAAAAACATCAACACCGGTCGCCAGAACCTGCTCGATAGCTTCACGAGAGGTGCCGTAATAATTGCCAAAAACCTCAGCGTGCTCAAGGAAAGCGTCTTCGCTAATCATCGACCTGAATTTATCGTGATCGACAAAGAAATAGTGTTCACCGTGAACTTCACCCGGGCGCGGATCGCGCGTGGTATGCGAAACAGAAACCTGGGAGTCGTACAACGGTTGGGTTTTCAATAAAGCCTGAATCAGGCTGGATTTACCCGCGCCGCTAGGGGCGGAAACAATATAAAGCGTGCCTTGAGCCATGAGTGTCTTTTGTATGTGATTGTCGAAAGAGATGCTACATACGAGCCTATTATACACGCCGCCGCCGCGTGAGGCAGTCATTGTCACACTTTTTGCCGCTGTTTCTTTCATTTTGCCTGCCGCTTTCCTGATTTCTTAAGCAGTTGCAGCAACAAGGCGTAAATCCTGGAAAGCCGCTCGCAGCGTAATGATTTGCCTGTCGCCGCGGCTTCGGTCTTTAGCGCACGATGCCGCAAGGTAGAACAAGGAGGTAAAGGCATGTGCAGATGGCTGATAGCGGCAGCGTTATGGATGGCGGCGGCAATGGCAATGGCGGCCTGCCCGGCGTGGTCTTTGCAACAAGCCGGACAGGAAATAGATCGCCTGAGCCAGCAGATTGTCGACTGGAAAGCGGCCTACTGGCAGCAGGGCAGTAGCGAGGTCAGCGACGAGGTCTACGACATGCTATCTGCCCGGTTGGCGCAGTGGCGGCGCTGCTTCGGTCAGGAGACGCCTGAAGACGAGCTGCCGCCGCCGCGCGGCGAAGTCAAACATCCCATCGCGCATACCGGGGTGCGTAAACTGCCCGATGCCGCGAGCGTCGGCCGCTGGATGCGCGAGAAACCCAATCTGTGGGTACAGCCGAAAGTCGACGGTGTGGCGGTGACGCTGGTTTATCGCGGGGGTAGGTTAATACAGGCGATTAGCCGCGGCGACGGTCTGGCGGGGGAAGACTGGACGGCAAAAGTGCGCCAGATCCCCGGCGTACCGCAAACTACCGCAGGAGCGCTGGCAAATAGCGTGCTACAGGGCGAGATTTTTCAGCTGCAAGAGGGGCATATACAAAAACAGGCGGGCGGTATGAACTCACGGGCGAAAGTCGCCGGTATACTGATGCGCAAAGCGCCATCGGCGACGCTGAACACGCTGGGGGTGTTTATCTGGGCCAGGCCCGACGGTCCGGCCCGGATGTCCACCCGTCTGGCGCTGCTTGCCGACGGTGGGTTTCCTCTGGCGCAGCGCTATTCCCATTCGGTGAAAGACTGGCAGGAGACCGCCGTCTGGCGCGAGCGATGGTTCACCTCGCCGCTGCCCTTTGTCACCGATGGCATTGTGATCCGTGCAGAAAAAGAACCTGCCGGGAGCAGTTGGCTTCCAGGGCAGGGGCACTGGCTGGCGGCCTGGAAATATCAGCCGTTTTCGCAGGTGGCGGAAGTGACCACAATCCAGTTCACTGTCGGGCGCAGCGGCAAGATAGCCGTTGTGGCGCATCTACAACCGATAAAGCTGGACGATAAGCTGGTGCGGCGGGTCAATGTCGGTTCGGTGGCCCGCTGGCGGCAGTTAGACATTGTCGCCGGGGACCAGGTACTGATAAGCCTGGCCGGACAGGGGATCCCGCGTCTGGATAGCGTGGTCTGGCGGGCCAGCCAGCGAGATGCGCCACAGTTGCCTTCGCCTCGCTTTCATTCCTTAACCTGTTATTTTGCGACGTCCGAATGCGCCGGGCAATTGCTCTCCCGGCTGGTCTGGCTATCGTCTAAGCCGGTTCTGGATATTGCGGGCGCAGGAGAGGCGCTTTGGCGCACGCTAATGGACGATCGCCGCATGACACATCTTTTCTCATGGCTGGCCTTGACGCCTGAACAACTACAGAGCGTGCCAGGCATTACCAGTAAGCGTGGCCTGCGGTTGTGGCATCAGTTCAATTTGGCCCGCGAGCAGCCGTTTATTCGTTGGGTGCTGGCGCTAGGGGTACCGATACCTCAGGCCGCGCAGGCGAGCGTTGCGGCAGAAAACTGGCAGCAACTGCGGGAACGCAATGAGTCTCAGTGGCGGCGATTACCGGGAGTGGGGCAGGAAAGGGCGCGCCAGCTGGTCACCTTTTTGCAAAACCCGGATATTGCCGCGCTGGCGCAGTGGCTCAGCGGGCAACGTATTCCGGGATTCTGAGGAATCAATGAGCGTCGTGCTTGTAGTAGAAGACCGGCAGGCCGAGCTTCCAGCGCAGGGCGAGCATACGCGCGGTAAAGCCGAAGAGCAGCGTGGCGATGACCACTACGTCATGGCTGCTGACGTAGTGCTGCAACGCGATATAAAGCACCGCGGCGGCAAAAGAGATGCCCGCGTACAGTTCTTTCTGAAACACCAGCGGGATACGCTTACAGAACATATCGCGCAGCACGCCGCCAAAGACGCCGGTGATCACGGCGGCAATAGACGCGATTATCGGCCCTTCACCCATATCCAGCGCGATTTGCGCGCCGATAATCGAGAACACGATCAGGCCCAGGGCATCCAGCACCAGGAACAGGCGGCGCAGGTGCGGCATCACCGGCGCAGCGATGGTGGTGAGGACGGCGGCAACCGCCACAATAATGACGTATTCCGGGTGCTTCACCCAACCGAGCGGATAATGGCCGAGCAGGATATCCCGTACAGAACCCCCACCGAGCGCGGTGGCAGTGGCGATAATAATCACCCCAAAAGTGTCCATCCGGCGACGCCCGGCCGCTAAGGCGCCGGTCATCGCTTCCGCCGTAATACCAATCAGATAAAGAACATGAAGCAGCATAAATCCCCCACAATGATGGGCAAAGGGTAGCGATTTGTGCGGCAGATCACGATTGAGTTTTTCTAAAGTGAGCTGGTTTTCATGAAAAAAGCTAATGCTGAATGATTGATATGGTCAATCACTGTGGGGAATTTGGCTTTTGCTTTTCAAAAATGAATAAGAAAAAGTAATGCTGGCCCGCGAGGCAGGCCAGCAGGGGAAGATATTACTCGATATTCTGAATCTGCTCGCGCATCTGCTCGATTAGCACCTTCAGCTCAATCGCTGAATTGGTCACTTCGGCATTGATGGATTTGGAGGCCAGAGTGTTCGACTCGCGGTTGAACTCCTGCATCATGAAGTCGAGGCGGCGACCCACGGCTTCTTTCTTCTTCAGAATGTTGTAGGTCTCTTTAACGTGCGCTTCCAGGCGATCGAGCTCTTCGGCGACGTCGATACGCTGCGCCATCAACACCAGTTCTTGCTCGAGGCGGTTGTTTTCCAGCTGCACTTCGGCGTCTTCAAGCTTGGCGACCAGGCGCTCGCGCTGCCACTGCAGAATTTCCGGCATATGGGCGCGGACTTTGCTGACTTCGGCGCTGACGCCTTCCAGGCGTTGTTCGATTAGCGCTTTCAGTGCCTGGCCTTCGGTTTCGCGAGCAACGATAAAATCATCCAGCGCGCCGTTCAGGGCGTTGAGGATTTCAGCGGCAATCGCATCGAGATCCTGCTCTTGCGCCGCCATCACGCCAGGCCAGCGCAGGATATCAACCGGGTTGATTTCGCCTTCATCGCTCTGCATTTTTACCCAGTTAGCGGCGTTTACTAGCTGCTTCGCCAGGTTCTCATTGAGGATCAGCTCGCCCTGGGCGCTGGGATCCTGTTCAAAACGTAGGGTGCATTCGATTTTCCCGCGAGTCAGACGCGTGCGGATACGCTCGCGAACCACGGGTTCCAGGCTCCGGAACTGCTCCGGCAGGCGGAAGTAGGTTTCCAGATAGCGTTGGTTTACCGAGCGCAGTTCCCACGCGGCGCTACCCCAGTCACCCTTGATTTCACGCCGGGCATAGGCGGTCATACTGCGGATCATAGACGTTCCTGTTTTCGTAATAATGAATGCAAGGATTATAGCTATGCGAGCGATGACTTAACAGGAATAGTGATGAGATTCCTGGATGGCGATTGTTTAAAGGGACGTAGCTGCAATATATTTTATGCAATTCCAACGCTAAGTGAAATGTATGCTTCTGTAGTGGGGAGAGAATGAGTCGTTATGCTTTAGCGAATTTACAAAAGTATATTTTAAGATTTTAACGAATTAATCATAAAGATGTGTGATTTGGATATGCTTGTAGTATTGAATTATTACGGAACGCTGTAGTTGATTTTTATATTATTTAATGTGGATGTAAAATCCAGATGGCTCTATATAAGTTGTTTTACTGATTGAAAAGCCATCCGGGGCGACGATCTCGTGTTAAATATAACTCCAGAAAATGGAATTATGTACGATCTTGGAATATTACCTATGTTTTTTGAATTTTATACGATGAATATATCACATTTATCATTGGTTATATTATCACCATGAATATTACGACTCCAATTATATCTGGTAATTTTGTATTGGCGCTTTTTAATTTTTGGCGGTATTACCTTGCCCGACAGAAAGATCGCTAGTATAGTCGTTTTAACTAGTATAGCCGTTTTAAATGAGTTCTATAAAAAGGATTTTAATATGGACGCTATGTTGGACAGAGTCATTAGAGAGTTTTTCCCTAATACAAATGTTCCATCCTGGAAAAAATGGATTTTCAGAGTCGCATTTGGCAGTAAGGCATTTTCTCGTTTAACTGATGACGATCAGTTAGTTAATAAGCATGGAGTGCCTTGGGTCAATTCTATCATTGAGTTTTTTAAAGTACGATGTGAAACGGAACTCTCTGATTTTAATAATATACCCCGGCACGGTGCTACGGTTATTATTTCAAATCATCCTACGGTTTTGGATGGTCTTGCCTTAATACAAACTGTCTCTCGGGTCAGGAAAGATATTAAAATAGTGGCTAACCACATTTTGCCAATGATATTCCCACAGATATCAGAACTTACCATTGGTATTAAGAATATGGCTGGTAAAATGAGCCATAAGAAATTCAGGGAGATGAACGATCACCTGAGGAATGGCGGTGTATTGATTATTTGTCCTGCAGGTAAGTTGGCTAACTGGTCTATTGCTGGATTACAGGAACATAAGTGGAATCCCGGGTTTTTACAGCTGGCTATGAGAAATAATGCAGCGCTGGTGCCTGTTCATATTACAGGATCAAATAGCAAAACTTATTATTTTACTGCAACAGTCTGGCTGCAACTGTCAAATATAATGATTATTCGTGAAGCTTTACGCCATCATGATAAGACCATGAAAATCAACGTAGGGCAGCAAATATCCTTATCTTCGTTTAAACGATATAATAAAGATCTTTCTGCCGCGGCAAGTGTATGCTTGATGCATCTCCAGAGTATGGGGAAAAATGGACCCGCGCTTGTTGATACAATTTCACCACAAGAATTAATAGAAAGCAGAGAGAGTTTAATAAGTACCATAGAAGAGTGCGAAGTTTTAAGACAGTTTAATGATGGTAAAAAATTATTGATATATCGCCAAAATACTGGCGGTACCTCACCCATTATTGATGAGTTAGGGCGCTTACGCGAGAGTTGTTATCGTGATATTGGCGCAGGATCCGGTAAAGATAGAGATAACGATATTTTTGATGAAAGCTATTACCATATCATTTTGTGGGATCCTTCTGATATTGAAATATTGGGCGCGTATCGTCTAATACCCGTTGGTGAGCAGCTAGCGCGACATGGGGTTACAGGCCTCTACAGCAACAGCCTGTTTAAATATCATGATAGTGCATATTGCTGTTTAGAAAAGTGTGTGGAAATAGGCCGTGGCTTTATCCAGAAGCCCTATCAAAAAAGTAATGTACTCGATTATTTATGGCGAGGGATATTTGATTTTATAAAAAGATATCCAGACTATAAATATTTGTTAGGTGTATTGACCATTCCCGGGTCTTTTCCTGAAGATGTGCAAAAACTCATTGTGTCATTTTATAATATGTACTTTTCCACCTCAATTGACTTTTGTACGCCAATAGAATTATTCACTGCAGAAGATACACGAAGTGATAGTCCTTTTTCCGGAAAAGATTTTAGAGAAGACTGGTGTGTGCTTAACCATCTACTGAGAGAAAAAGGTTATGAGCTACCATGGCCTTTTAAACAGAGTGCTAAATGGTTTTCTCCGGGTGGATCGTCGATTATGTCATTCACAAAAGATAACAATTTTAACTCGATAGCAGGATTAAACCTGAGTGCTATTGATAAACTGAATGAAATATACTTTAAGCACTATTTAAAGGATTGAGCTGACGACGACTTTCAGGTTTGGGATGATAGCAATTCAATTTCAAACTTTAGTAATGAAAAATTATATGCGTACGGATGCGTTTTAATGCAAAAGCCAGTAAATATATTTTTTGTATTGATAGCGATGCTGATACTAACGGGGTGTGATAACAAACAAGATAACATTCTATCTGGTTATTCACATGGTGATTTTGTATATCTTTCTTATTCTGGTAATGAAAAAATTGAACGGCTCTTGATTAACAAAGGAGATAATGTAACAGCAGGACAGGAGTTAGTTAAGATGGAGTCCTTTGATACTCAAAACAATCTTCTGCGGGCTGAGGAAAAACTTTCAGCAGAGAGCGCATTATTACGAAATTTAGAGTCGGGAGAACGGCCCGAAGAGCTAGATATTATACGTGCCCAGATTAAAAAAGCACGATCGGCAGAATCCCAGGTAAAACGCCAGCTTGGGCGGTATCGTAATCTTTATGCCAGTCATGCCATATCGCTAGCGGAATGGGAGGATATCAGGGACGAGTTAACGCAAAAAGGCGCGCAGGTCGAAGAGTTAATTAATCAACTCAAGGCACGGCAATTGCCTGCTCGTCAGGATGAAATTAGCCAACAGCTCTCGCTGGTGGCTGTGGCAAAACACGAACTTGATAAGGCTCTTTGGGATGTTCAGCAAGCGACGATTATTTCTCCGGTAAATGCCAAAGTCTTTGATATCATTTATCGTGCCGGGGAGCGACCCTCCACGGGTAAACCAATAATCAGTCTGTTACCTCCTGATAATATAAAAGTACGCTTCTTTATACCCGAAGTGATGCTCGGTAAATTAAAAGTCGGAGATAAGGTAAGACTTATATGTGATGGTTGCGCAGAGCCTATCCCTGGTGTTATTAACTATATCAGTCCTGAAGCAGAATTTACGCCACCGGTTATTTATAGTACGAAACGCCGTGAGAAGCTCATTTTTATGGCTGAGGCGGTTCCCGCCCCAAACCAGGCTGAGCGGATGAAAATCGGCCAGCCGTTTGATGTGGAGATTATTTTGGATGAATAATCTTTGTATTGATGTGCGGAATCTTAATAAACATTTTGGCGAGCATCATGTCGTAAAGGATTTCTCCCTACAGGTTGAAAAAGGCGAGATTTATGGTTTCCTTGGCCCGAACGGTAGCGGAAAAACGACATCGATTCGTATGATGTGTGGTTTGATTACGCCAGATTCCGGAGAAGGCACTTGTCTGGGGATGGACATCTTTACTCAGCGGGAAAAAATAAAAAAGAATATAGGTTACATGACCCAGTATTTCTCAATGTGGGGAAATTTAACCATCCGGGAAAACTTACTTTTTATTTCCCGGTTATATAGCCTCGACCAGCGTAAAGCCCGAGTTGAACGCGCGCTTTCAGAGTTAGGTCTCACTACCCGACAGCACCAGCTGGCTAAGGAGCTTTCTGGCGGCTGGAAGCAAAGAATGGCCCTCGCCGCTTGCATGTTGCATGAACCTGTTTTGCTGTTTTTGGATGAACCAACCGCTGGCGTGGATCCAAAGGCGCGGCGGGAGTTCTGGCAAATGTTGCACCAGCTATCTGACAGGGGGATCTCAATACTGGTTAGCACCCATTATATGGATGAGGCCGAGCGCTGTCATAAGGTTGCCTATCTGTCTTATGGCCGCCTACTGGCAAATGGCACTATTGCGTCTATTATCGCGTCCCAGAATCTTATCACCATGCGAACGGGCGGCGCTGGTCTGACGGTGCTTGAAAGCCAGTTACAGCGCTTGCCGGATATTGAGCAAACGGTCATTTTTGGCAATCAGCTTTATATTACTTCCAGAGATGAAGCGAAGTTAAAATCCACTCTTTTTGCATTTACACAACAGGGCTATGAGTTCTGCCGGGTTGATACCAATCTGGAAGATGCATTTACCTACTTGATGAAAAATGATTGTGAAAAAAATTAATTTAAGCTTCTCATTAACTCGTTTGGTTGGGGTGGTTATTAAGGAAATCCACGAATTACGTCGTGATAAGGTCAGCATCAGTATGGTGCTCCTGACACCTATTTTTCAGCTGATCATACTTGGCTATGCCATCAACATGGATCCACATAATCTTCCTACCGCATTGTTAAATTACGATACCGAAAGGATGAGTCAGATTTTTGTGACGGAGGCACAAAATACGGGGTATTTTTCGATGATTTCCGTCGATTCTGAAGAGGCGGCGCAGAAAGCATTTGTTCGGGGGGATGTTACCTTTATTGTGACTATTCCTGAGGGATTTACACGCAAGATGCTTCGTGGAGAAAAGCCTCAACTGCTCATTCAAGGGGATGCTGTCGATCCGATAACCACGGGGAATGCGCTAAGCGCACTTGTGCAGGTTGCGAAATCGATGTTCCAGGAAGATTTGCCGGGTAATATGCGTATAGCGCAAAAAGAGGATGATTTCGAGCTTATTATCCATCGAATGTTTAACCCGGAGGGGATTACTCAGTTTAATACTATACCAGGTATTATGGGGTCGATACTCAGCACAACATTGATTCTGATGACTGCCCTGTCTATTACCCGTGAACGAGAAAATGGTGCGTTAGAAAATTTACTCGTTTCCCCGTTGTCCGGGCTTGAGGTCATTATTGGGAAGATAACACCTTTTGTTATCATTGGCCTGTTTCAGGCGACGTTAATCCTTATTGCCGCCGTTCTGTTGTTCGATATTCCCCTTCACGGTAGCGTTTTCCTGCTGTTTTTTGTGTTGTTAATTTATGTCTTTCTTTGCCTTTCAATTGGCATTGGTATTTCTGGAATGGCACAAAACCAACTGCAGGCGCTGCAAATGTCGTCATTTTATTTTATCCCTTCAATTATGCTTTCCGGTTTTATCAGTCCCTTTATTAGTATGCCAGACTGGGCGAAAGCCATTGGCTCTTGTTTACCGCTGACCTACTTCATCCGACTGGTTAAGGGCATCATGCTGAAAGGATATTCTGCGACGGCATTATTACCCGATCTTTTACCGCTGATCGGTCTGGCAGTGATTGTGATTGGCGTGGGGTTGAAATCTTACCGTAAAACGCTGGACTAACATTATGTGCGCGCCCGGCAGGTGTTGGCATAGGCTTTTCGCCATGAAATTCGTATAATGCGCCCTCACATTCGTTTCAAGCCGGAGAGTAATCATGCGTCCAGCAGGCCGTAGCGCTAATCAGGTGCGTCCAGTAACCCTGACCCGTAACTATACAAAACATGCTGAAGGCTCCGTGCTGGTCGAATTTGGCGACACCAAAGTGCTGTGTACTGCCTCCATCGATGAAGGCGTGCCGCGCTTCCTGAAAGGTCAGGGCCAGGGCTGGATCACCGCCGAATATGGCATGCTGCCGCGCTCCACTCATACCCGTAACGCTCGCGAAGCCGCTAAAGGCAAACAGGGCGGCCGCACTATGGAAATTCAGCGTTTGATTGCCCGCGCGCTGCGCGCCGCGGTGGATCTGAAAGCGCTGGGCGAGTTCACCATTACGCTCGATTGCGATGTGCTGCAGGCCGATGGCGGTACCCGTACTGCGTCCATTACCGGCGCCTGCGTTGCGCTGGCCGATGCGCTGAACAAGCTGGTTGCCGCAGGTAAACTGAAAACGAACCCGATGAAGGGAATGGTGGCTGCCGTTTCCGTGGGTATCGTTAATGGCGAAGCCATTTGCGATCTGGAGTACGTGGAAGATTCCGCCGCGGAAACCGATATGAATGTGGTAATGACCGAAGACGGTCGCATCATTGAGGTGCAGGGCACGGCGGAAGGCGAGCCGTTCACCCATGAAGAACTCCTCACTCTCCTGGCGTTAGCGCGAGGGGGAATCGAATCCATTATTGCGACGCAGAAAGCGGCGTTAGAAAATTAATGATTAAGGCGACTGAGAAGTCGCCTTTTTTTTGCGCTTTATCCCTCATTACACCTGCGAAGGATAGGGCGCGTAGTCCGACAATGATGACAGTACTAAAAGGAGCGAATCCATGAAGCCGTATCAGCGCCAGTTTATTGAGTTTGCGCTTAGCAAGCAGGTTCTTAAGTTTGGCGAATTTACGCTGAAATCCGGGCGTAAGAGCCCCTATTTCTTCAACGCCGGCCTGTTTAATACCGGGCGCGATCTGGCTCTGCTGGGCCGTTTCTACGCCGAGGCGCTGGTGGATTCCGGGATCGAGTTCGACCTGCTGTTCGGCCCGGCCTATAAAGGCATCCCTATCGCCACCACCACCGCCGTCGCGCTGGCTGAGCATCATGACCGTGACCTGCCGTACTGCTTCAACCGTAAAGAAGCGAAGACCCACGGTGAAGGCGGCAACCTGGTCGGTAGCCCGCTACAGGGCCGCGTGATGCTGGTGGACGACGTGATTACCGCCGGTACCGCAATTCGTGAATCAATGGAAATTATTCAGGCTAATGGCGCGGAACTGGCTGGCGTACTCATTTCGCTTGATCGCCAGGAACGCGGCCGCGGCGAGATCTCCGCGATTCAGGAGGTGGAACGTGATTATGGCTGCAAAGTGATTTCTATCGTCACCCTGAAAGATCTTATCGCCTATCTGGAAGAAAAGCCTGAGATGGCTGAGCATTTGGCATCGGTACGCGCTTACCGCGAAGCCTACGGCGTCTGAAAATGAGCCCGGCAGCCAGCGGCTGCCGGTATAGCCAGAGCACGCTGAGAAGGTGAATGCATGAGTCATGCAGCCTTGCGGCTGCATATCAAGCTTTACTGCAGTTGCGCCGCGACCAGCGGCCAGCGGGCATCGAAATCATCCGTTGGGCGGTACTTGAACTCGCTACGCACAAAACGCGACAGCATGCCTTCGCAAAATGCCAGCAGCTGGCTTGCCAGTAACGTCTCGTCGAGGGTGTAGCCCTCTCCCTCACGCATTTTCTTTTCACGCATCACCTGACGCAATTGAACTTCGATACGTTCAAATAGCTGGTTGATACGACCCTGCAGACGGTCCTGTTCGAACATTAAGGCGTGGCCGGTGAGGATACGCGTCAGCCCAGGATTACGCTCGCCAAACCCAAGAATCAGCAGGACAATCAGGCGCAGACGAGCCGTGGTGTCTTTTTCATCTTTCAAAATCAAATTGATGCGCGTAATCAGACTGTCTTCAATGAATTCGATCAGGCTGTCAAACATGCGGGTTTTACTGGGAAAATGACGGTACAACGCCGCTTCGGAAACACCGACGGAGGCCGCCAGTTTCGCTGTGGTAATACGTTGACTACCATCGCTGGATTCAAGCATCAGCGCCAGAGACTGAAGTATTTCTTCGCGACGATTCCTTTTCGCAGTTTGTTTTTCTGCCATGTTTTAAAATACCCCTGAAAATAAGCACTTGTCAGGCAGGCATCCACAAAGCGACCGCAAACCTTAGTTTGCGGTGATGTTATTGCATTATGCGCTTTGGGATGCGGGTTCCGTATAGCCGGGCTTATTTGCGCCCTGAGTGGCCGAATCCGCCTTCGCCGCGGTCGGTGGCGTCAAATTCTTCCACCAGATTAAACTCCGCCTGTACCACCGGCACAAAGACCATCTGCGCGATGCGCTCGCCCGGCTCGATAGTAAAGCTCTGCTGGCCGCGGTTCCAGACGGACACCATCAGCTGGCCCTGGTAGTCGGAGTCGATAAGTCCGACCAGGTTGCCCAGCACGACGCCATGTTTATGGCCCAGGCCGGAACGCGGCAGAATCACCGCCGCCAGAGACGGATCGGCGATATGAATCGCAAGGCCAGTCGGCAGCAGGGTGGTTGCGCCCGGCGCCAGCTCTACGGCGTCGTCAAGACAGGCACGCAGGTCAAGTCCGGCTGAGCCGGAGGTGGCATAGGTTGGCAACGGAAATTGCTTGCCAACACGCGGGTCCAGAATCTTAACGTCGATTTTTTTCATCATAACGGGTAACGATCTCGTCGAGTAATAATTGGCCCAGGAATTCCTTGCGCTCAAGTGGTAAGCGCTTATCCCCATCCTGCCAGAAAAGGTGTAATGCGTTGTTATCGCTATTAAAACCTTGATTTGGCTGAGAAACATCATTGGCGCAAATCAGGTCGAGATTTTTGCGGGCACGTTTTTGCCGGGCGTATTCTTCCACATTATTTGTTTCGGCGGCAAATCCAACAACGTACGGGCGGCGATTTTTTAGTGCGGCCACCCCGGCGACGATGTCCGGGTTTTTGACCATTTTTATTGTTAATTCATCACCTTGTTTTTTGATTTTCTCGTCGGCGACAATCGCTGCGCGGTAGTCGGCAACGGCGGCGCAGCCGATGAAAATATGCTGCTGTTGCACGCCATTCTGCACCGCCGCTTCCATTTCCAGCGCGGTGCCAACATCGATGCGCTGCACAAACGGCGGCGTCGGCAGCGACACCGGGCCGCTAACCAGCGTGACGTTCGCACCGCGTTGTGCGGCGGCGGCGGCGATCGCGAAGCCCATTTTGCCGGAGCTATGGTTGGTGATGTAGCGCACTGGGTCCAGCGGCTCGCGGGTTGGGCCCGCGGTAATCATGATGTTGAGATGTTGCAAATCTTTGACAGGCGAGAAATGCTGCGCCGCCATCTCCACGATAGTCAGCGGATCGAGCATGCGGCCCGGGCCAACGTCACCGCAGGCCTGGCTGCCGCTATCCGGGCCCCATACCAACAGGCCGCGGGCGGCAATTGTGGCAAGGTTGTCTTGGGTGGCGGCGGCGCGATACATCTGTTGGTTCATCGCCGGAACGACGACCACCGGAGAGGGCGTAGCCAGGCAAATCGTGGAGACCAGATCGTTCGCCATCCCGGCGGCGACGCGGGCGATTAAATCGGCGGTTGCCGGCGCAAGGATAACCAGATCGGCCCACTTGCCCAGTTCAATATGGCCCATTGCCGCTTCGGCGGCCGGATCCAGCAGGCTATCGGAGACCGGATAACCGGAAACCGCCTGCAGGCTCAACGGAGTAATAAAGGCCTTGGCGGCTTCGGTCATGGCGACGCGAACATCCGCGCCGCGTTCTCGCAGTCGGCGCACCAGTTCCGGCGTTTTATAGGCGGCGATGCCGCCGCTCACGCCGAGAACGATCTTTTTACCAGCCAGACTCATCATGATTTTGTCCTGTTGAAATACACCAGAATCCGCGCATCTTATCACAATCCCGGTGGCATCGTGCGTATGCCGGACACTCACTTTGCGAGGGGCTACGCAGGCCTTGAAATCACCGATCGGCAGCGCGGAAAGGGTATGCCAGGATGGGCGAGGAACGGGAAAGGAGACAGGGTAATGGATATACAGGAATCATTGATGCCGCGGGAAAAAATGCTGCGCGACGGTATTGAAACGTTGAGCGACGTTGAGCTGCTGGCGTTGTTTTTGCGTACCGGCACGCGTACCCAGGATGTGCTGACTTTTTCACACAGCTTGTTACAGCGCTTCGGTTCGCTGTACGGGCTGTTATCGGCTGAGATAGAACAATTTGCAGATATCGACGGTATCGGCATTGCGAAATATGCGCAACTTAAAGGTATTGCCGAACTGGCGCGGCGTTATTTTAGCCTGCGGATGAGAGAGGAACCGTCGCTGGTCACGCCGCTCATGACGCGAGAATTTTTACAAAGCCAGCTCGCCGATGAAGAGCGGGAGATCTTTATGGCGATCTTTTTAGATAATCAGAACCGGGTATTGAAACATAGCCGCCTTTTTTCTGGTACTCTTAGCCACGTAGAGGTGCATCCGCGAGAAATTGTACGCGAAGCAATCAAAGTGAACGCCGCCGCGGTGATCCTTGCCCATAATCATCCTTCCGGTAGTCCTGAACCGAGTAAGTCGGATAAGTTGATGACCGACAGGGTGGTTAAGTGTTGTAGATTCATGGAGATACGCGTGCTTGATCATCTGATTATTGGCCGCGGCGCGTACGTCTCTTTTGCCGAACGTGGCTGGATTTAGCCCCGATCATGCGATCTATCGGGATCTTTGTCTGTTCGGGACTTGAGCACACCGCCGAGTCAGCGTATACTACGCCACCTTTGAGAATCTCGGGTTTGGCATTTGGGCCTGGCAATCGAGAGTTCAATAGAACTATGCGATGACCGGGCTGTAAAGCCTGACGAGGCGCCAATACCCCATACGAAGCTCGAGCTAATTTGATTTTTGGAGAATAGACATGTCCCGAGTCTGCCAAGTTACTGGCAAGCGTCCGGTGACCGGTAACAACCGTTCCCACGCACTGAACGCGACTAAACGCCGTTTCCTGCCGAACCTGCACTCTCACCGTTTCTGGGTTGAGAGCGAGAAGCGTTTTGTCACCCTGCGCGTATCTGCTAAAGGTATGCGTGTAATCGATAAAAAAGGCATCGATACAGTTCTGTCTGAACTGCGTGCCCGTGGCGAAAAGTACTAAGTACTTAGAGGAAATAAATCATGGCTAAAGGTATTCGTGAGAAAATCAAGCTGGTTTCTTCCGCTGGTACTGGTCACTTCTATACCACCACGAAGAACAAGCGTACCAAACCGGAAAAAATGGAACTGAAAAAGTACGATCCGGTTGTACGTCAGCACGTTATCTACAAAGAAGCTAAAATCAAATAATTTTAGTCTCCTTGTACTAAAACCCCGCTCCGGCGGGGTTTTTTGTTTTATGCTTCATCCTTCGAGCTACAGGTGCGTTGGCTGCATGCGTTCAGCCTGGCCGCTTGCTTCGTTAAGCCTACCGGCCTCTCTTCCCGCTGCCTCCCTGTCACCCGAAACTGTGTGGTTAAGAGGAAAAAAATGCCTGAATTACCTGAAGTCGAAACCAGCCGTCGCGGCATTGAGCCGCATCTGGTGGGCGCTAACATCCTGCATGCCGTAGTGCGCAACGGGCGCCTGCGTTGGCCAGTATCCGAAGAGATTTACCGCCTCAGCGACGAACCGGTGCTGAGCGTGCGCCGACGCGCCAAATACCTGCTGCTGGAGCTGCGTCACGGCTGGATCATTATTCATCTTGGTATGTCTGGCAGCCTGCGCATCCTCAGTGAGGAGCAGCCGGCTGAAAAACACGACCACGTCGACCTGGTGCTGAGCAACGGTAAAGTACTGCGCTATACCGATCCTCGCCGCTTTGGCGCCTGGTTATGGACTAAAGAGCTGGATGGTCATCCGGTGCTGGCGCATCTCGGCCCGGAGCCGCTAAGCGATGAATTCAACGCCGACTATCTCCAGCAGCGTTGCGCGAAGAAGAAAACCGCCATTAAACCCTGGCTGATGGATAACAAGCTGGTGGTGGGCGTGGGCAATATCTACGCCAGCGAATCGCTGTTTTCCGCCGGGATCCATCCCGATCGGCTGGCCTCGTCGCTCTCGCATCAGGAATGCGAGTGGTTAGTGAAGATGATTAAGCTGGTGCTGCTGCGCTCGATTGAGCAGGGTGGAACGACGCTGAAGGATTTCCTGCAAAGCGACGGTAAACCGGGATATTTCGCCCAGGAACTGCAGGTATATGGCCGCAAAGGCGAGCCGTGCCGGATCTGCGGCACGCCGATTATCGCCAGCAAACACGCTCAGCGCGCGACCTTTTATTGCCGCCAGTGTCAGAAGTAGTGGAGAGGGTTGCGGATTATGCCAGGCCGGGTAAGCTGGCAGCCCCGCTACGCGCAGCGCGAGCGGGGGCAGGAAATGCTACTTCAGCTTATTTAACAGCGCCTGATGTACGTTAGGCGGCAGGAAGTGGGAGACGTCGCCCTGGTGGCGCGCCACTTCCTTAACCAGCGATGAAGAGATAAACGACCACTCTTTGCACGGCATCAGGAACACGCTTTCCAGCGTGGGCATCAGATGGCGGTTCATGTGCGCCAGCTGCATTTCATATTCGAAATCCGCCACTGCCCGCAGGCCGCGAATGAGAATATTGGCCTGCTGTGCGCGGGCGAAATTCGCCATCAAATCGCTAAAGCCAATCACCTCAACGTTGACCAGATGCGCCGTTGCCTGCTCCGCCAGCGCAATGCGTTCATCGAGGCTAAACATTGGTCTTTTGCTCGGGCTGGCGGCGATGGCCAGCAAAACCTTATCAAACATACCCGCCGCGCGGGTGACGATATCGATATGGCCGTTGGTGATAGGGTCAAAGGTGCCCGGATAGATCGCTTTTGTGCCCATAATTACACTTTCTCCGAGTAGCCGCGGCTGAGTGCCCACAGCTCGGTGTATTTATTAAACGTGTATTGCGCATTGACTACTGCCAGCAGCCACCCCTGTTTTCCATCCAGCACGCCGCCGCGCAGCAGCAGCGTTTTCACGAAGGCGCCCAGCGTATGGCTGAAAATCCCCGCCATCGAGGTTGTCTTGCCCTTCTGATGGCGCTCAAGCGCCCAGGCTGCGGCATACGCCAGCTGTTTCTGCTGGAAGCCGGAGAAGTCGCGGCAGGTCAGGTGCAGCAGATCGCCGCTGAGCGGCACGACTTCGGCGCCGAGGCTATCCAGAGATTCATGCACCAGATTATCGTTATAGCGGTAACGCGCGCGTTCGTACAGGCGCATCACCCGATCGGGATACCAGCCGCTGTGGCGCATAAAGCGCCCGAGGAAGTAGTTACGCCGGGCGATGCTATAGATAACGCCGCGCTGCGGCGCGTCCAGTACCTTGAGGATAGACTCTTTCAACTCAGGCGTAACGCGCTCGTCGGTATCAATCATCAGCACCCAGTCGTGAGTGGCGTAATCTTGCGCGCGCTGGCGCTGAATGCCGTAGCCTTGCCAGTCGGTGTTGCTATAGACCTGGGCGCCGAGGCTACGGGCCAGTTCGACGGTATTGTCGGTACTGCCGGAGTCCAGCACCACCACTTCATCCGCCCAGCTTACCGACGCCAGGCAATCGGCGAGCAGGTCGGCGGCGTTTTTGGCGATCATCACGACGGAGAGTCGGGTCGACATTAGTGGCTCCGCTGCGGCAGGTAGGGTTGCAATAACTGTAGCAGACGCGACAGCGCGCCCTGGTTTTGATGCAGTACTTCCACCGCGTGGCGACCGTACCACAGTCGATAATCTTCGTCCGTCAGCAGGGTAGAAACCTCTCTGACCAGCGAGTCGGCGTCCGTGACGGTGATCAGGCCATCGTCCTGCTGCAGCTTGGCGCAGATATCTTTAAAGTTGAAGGTGTGCGGACCCATTAGCACCGGAATAGCGTGGGCGGCGGGTTCGAGCGGGTTGTGTCCACCGCGTTCAACCAGGCTGCCGCCGACGAACGCCAGGTCGGCAATGCCGTAGAGCAGCATCAATTCGCCCATGGTATCGCCAATCACCACCTGAGTGCTGTTAGACGGAATTTCACCGGTGCTGCGCATCGTGAAGCTCATCCCGGCTTTTTGCACCATATCGCGAGCGTCGCCGAAGCGTTCCGGATGGCGCGGCACGAGGATCAGCAGCAGGTCGGGGAAGGTTTCCAGCAGTTTTTTATGCGCCTGCAGGATGATTTGTTCTTCACCGTCGTGAGTGCTGGTGGCTATCCACACTTTACGGTGCGGCGCCCATTGGCGACGCAGGGTAACGGCGCGGGCCGCCAGTTCCGGGGTGACGGAAATATCGAATTTCAGGCTGCCGGTCACCGCCAGTTGGTTACGTTTGAGGCCAAGCGCGAGGAAGCGGTTGCCGTCCTCTTCATTTTGCGCGGCGATAAGCGTAATACGGCTTAACAGGCGGCGCATGAAGCCGCCGAGTTTGGCATAGCCTTTCGCGGAACGCTCTGACAGGCGCGCGTTAGCGATAACCAGCGGGATTTTACGTTTGTGCAGCGCGGCGACCATGTTCGGCCACAGCTCGGTTTCCATCACGATGACCAGTTTCGGCTGTACGCTGTTGAGGAAACGGTTCATGGCGCAGGGTAGGTCATACGGCAGATAGACGTGATGAACATCTTTACCGAAGGCAGACATCGCGCGCTCTGAGCCGGTTGGCGTCATGGTGGTGACGGTGATCGGCAGTGAAGGATAGCGATGACGTAGCGCGCGTACTAACGGGATCGCCGCCAGCGTTTCACCGACGGAGACGGAGTGCAGCAGAATGCCATCCGGCACTACCTTGTTTTGACAGAAGCCATAACGTTCAGCCCAGCGTTTACGGTATGCCGGGGCCTTACGGCTGCGCAGCAGCAGTCGCAGCCACACCAGCGGCTGAATGAGGTAGAGTAGGGTGGTATAAAGCAATTCCAAACTATTTATCCGTTTTAGGTTTTTTGCGGGCAAATTCTAAGCATTTAACCCGCGTAAAGCTATCTCTTTGGCGGAAACCGAGGGATTTCGGCCTATGCGGCGTTGAGATAGCGCTTTATGCGCAAATAGCGGCGTCCCAGACGCCAGCGTAAACGGAACGTGCAGGCGTTAGTCCAGATCAGGCGCCAGATGCCGCGTTCGAAGAATTCTTTAATGATAATATGCTTTTTCGACTCATCTTTCATGCAGTCGAAGGTATGGATAATCCCCAACCCTTCTTTGGCTATCTGCCAGCGGCAGGCGGGAATGTGCCGTACCTTGTCTGGATAGCGCTGGTTGATGGCGCTGAGCATCTCGAGGATCTTCATATAATGGCGCGCTGAGCGCATCAGCGTATCGTCGTTGTCTGGCTTATGCGACACCGATTCCGAGTGAATGTAATAGTCGTAAAATTGCTCGCTGGTGTACTGCACACGCTCGGCGGCCAGTAACGCTTCCGTCGTCCAGGGAATATCCTGATGGCGCAGGCCCGGCTCAAAGTGGAAATGGTGCTGGTTAATAAAATCGCGGCGATAGATGTTCAACCAGGTGACGTGCAGGAACTTACGCGAGTCGAGCGCCTGCTTCAGCCAGACGTAACCCGGCAGGACGCCAGTGGACTGCAGGCGTTCCGGCGGGAAAATCGGATGAATGTCGTCGCGGCTTTCGTACACATAGCGGCCATTGCAGGTCGCGACATCAAGATTGCCCTTTTCCGCCATTTCCAGCAGCGTGCGGTACATGCCGGGATAGAACTTATCGTCAATATCCGGGAAGGCGAGGTATTTACCGCTTGCCGCCGCCATACCGGTATTACGCGCCACCGAGACGCCCTGATTCTCCTGCTCCAGCACGGTGACGTTCTGCAGCCTGTCTTTCCATTGGTCGATAACTGCCAGGCTACCGTCGGTAGAACCATCGTTCACCAGGATCAGCTCATAGCTTGCCAACTGTTGCTGTTCGAGGCATTCAAAGAATTGCGCAAGGAATTTTTCACCGTTATACACGGCGGCCACGATGCTCAATAAAGGCGTTTGACTCATAACTCATTCGATCCTGGTTAAAAAACGACGTCAGGCGTTGCGCAACTGACGGTACTGTTGGCAAATCGACTCTACGCTGAATTTTTCCAGCGCGGCGGAATCAATGGCCGGCGGGCTATGGTAAATGCTTTGCATCGTCTGGGCTAGCGCAGAACTGTTGAGGTCGGCAAGACCGCGGGACAATTCGCCGCGAAGGATCTCGCTTACCCCGCCAGGGCAGCGGGTGCTGGCGACCGGCGTATTCAGCAGTAGCGCTTCAACAATGACGTTGCCAAACCCTTCGCTGTCGGAGCTGAGCGTTAGCATTCTCGCATGTTTAATCCATGGTAGCGGGTTGGGCTGAAAGCCTTTAAACAGCACCCGATCGCCGACCTGCAACTGCTGCGCTAGTTGACGAAGCCGCTGTTCCTGTTCCGGTTTTCCCTGTCCCAGCAGCACCAGCGGCGCGTCGATGCCGCTTTGCGCGTAGGCTTCAATCAGTCGGTCATGGCGCTTACCGGGATGGAAGCGGCCAACGTGGATAATATAGTCCCCTTGGGGAATATCGGCCGGCGCCTCAGCCGCCGCGCGAATGGCGGCGATATCGAACGGGTTATAGATGGTTTTAAGCTGTGCCGGGCGCAGCGCGAACTGCTCGACCAAATCCTTTCCAACCGCATCGGAAACGGTCACCACGTTGCGTCCCTGGTATACCCGCTTGATTTTCTGCTGCTTCATCCAGCGGTCAAAACCGCTGCGATGACCAAGATAAGAGGTTGAGAAAACGCCGTGCAGGCAGAACCAAACGTTGCGATTCTGTAATGCCCGGCTGCGGGCGACAATGCGATCGGTTTTGTGCAGATTCGACAGTACCAGATCGAAGCGCCCATGCTGTTCTGCTTGTTTAATCGCGCGATCAAGCTGACGCGCGCGGCGGGAGAGTTCCGTCAACTTACGCCACGGTTTGCGGCAGCGGTCGGCGATAACCTGATAATCGAGCCCTTCCGGCAGCGGATAATCGCAGACGTCGCGCAGCGAAAATAGCGATACCTGTTCGCCCTGGCCAAGAAAATGTTCCGCCAGCGTGAGCACGACTTTTTCCGCGCCGCCGCCCGGCAGGCCGTCGATAACAAACAATATGCGCATCGTTATTTCACCAGATCCTGATAGAGAGAAAGCAGCTGCGTCGACAGTCGCGCGCTGGTGCAATCCATAATTCGTTCGCGGGCGCGTGCGCCTTCAGCGGAGCCCAGCGCGCGCGTGGGCAGCGCCATCACCGCCTGCTGTAACGCGGCAATATCCAGCGCGTCGCAAACGTAGCCGTTATCACCCTCGGTGATGAACTCCGCGCCGCCGCAGCCGGTGGTGGTGATAACCGGTAGGCCGCAGGCCATCGCTTCCAGAATTACATTCGGGAATGGATCATACAGCGTCGGCAGCAGCAGTCCGTCGGCCATCTGATAGAACGGTAGCGTTTCAGACTGCATGCCGCAGAAGCGCACGCGTTCTTCGCAGTTCAGCGATTTTGCCAGCTGTTGATAGCGGTTCTGTTCTTTGTCTTTGCCGACCACCAACAGATAACGGTCGGTGGGGGCGATGGCGCGGATTGCCGCATCCAGCCCTTTGCGTTCAAAGCCGGAACCGACATAAATCAGGCAGCTAGCTTTCAGCGGTAGCTGCCATTTAGCGCGTAATGCGGCAAAGGTTTCTTCGCCAGGCGGCAGAAACCGCTGGTTATCAATAGCGTTGTAGATGACGTGGATTTTGTCAGCCGGCAGGCCGAAGTCTTCGATGATTTCCTGCTTGATCATCTCTGCGTTGCAAATCACCCCGCGCAGATGCGCGTCCTGATACATCTCGCGCTCCGCCTGCATCACATAACGGTGGTAGCGGTCGGCAAACAGCAGGCGGCTTTTCCAGGCCGGTAAAATGCGCGAGCGCTGTTGCAGCCAGCGGCGATGAACGCCGTCGCCGGCGCGGTACAGATCGCAACCCGGAATACGCTCATGGCTTTGCACCAGATCGAATGATTCACTCTGCCAGAGCGCGCGCGCGGCGTTGGCGAAACCGCGTTCACGGCTGATGCGCCCCCATTTGCGCGGGTTACAGATGTGAATATGCCAGTCCGGTTTAACCGGCCCTTGCCACTCGCGGGTGATGACGTTTAGTTCCAGATTAGTGCTGTCGAGGGCTTCCAGCGCGCGGGAGACAAAGCGCTCCGCGCCGCCGTCGGGGCGATACTTCTGCCGCACCAGAGCCAGCCTGAATTTACTCATGCCAGTACCTTTTTCGCCGCCGCGATGACCGCGTCGGTAGGGATTAAATCAAGATAGCGTTCTTCGGTGTTGGTGTTGATGTCGTCAGGATCGGGCAGCGGGCCGAAGTCGCCGGCCCAGATAACCTCGCCTTTCGCCTGCCACGGCCGCCAGAAGGTCAGCTTTGACGGGCCAAATAGCGCGACGAGCGGCGTACCCAGGGCTGCCGCCATATGCATCGGCACCGAATCTACGCCGATAAACAGGCGGGCGTGATCGATAACCGCCGCCAGTTGGCGGAGCGTCAACTGACCGGCTAACGAGTGCAGTCGCGCCTGCGGGCAGCCGCTGATGATGTTCTCTACCATCTGCTTTTCTTTGGCGTCAGGGCCAGAGGTGAGCACCACCGCGTAGCCTTCTGCTGATAGCGCGTTAATCAGCGCGCTCATGCGCGCTTCGCGCCAGCATTTAAAGAACCAGCGCGAGGTCGGCTGAATCACGATGTAGTTTTCCTGGAAGCCGTCCGGCAGCAACGCGCGGCTGGTCGTCCAGTCAGATTCGCTGTAGCCCATCCGCGCCGGCGCATCATTAATCTCCAGTCCCAGCGGCGCCAGAATAGAGAGATTTTGCTGTACCGTATGCAGCTGATTGTGCTGCTGGGTAGAAGCAAGCGCGGTGTGGCAGTAGCGCCAGAACGGATGACGGCGCTTAGGGAAATCGAAACCGATGCGCGTCGGCGCACCGGTTAATTTGCTGATAATCGCGCTGGGCCACTGGTCGGCAAGGTTGAGCACCATGTCGTAGCGCTGTTGGCGTAGTGAGCGAATGAGCTGCCATTCCATCTTGAGCTGATGCCGCTTGCCCTGCTTTTTCCAATTGCGATCGATCGCGTAAATCTGGTTAATCTCCGGATTTGCCGCCAGCATGTCGCGGGTCTCAGCATACAGTAGTACATCGACGCGAGCGGCGGGATACTGCTGTTTGAGCGCGTTTACAAGCGGGGTGATCAGCAACATGTCGCCATGGTGGCGCAGCTTAATGACCAGGATCCGCGCCGGGTTCTGCTGGCCGGAGGAGAGGGTTTCAGGCGTCATACTCTGTTCTTCATCCAGGATAAGGGTTCCGATTCTAGGGGATCGCGTAGATTGAGAGAAGCGTTGTATTGCTCTACCATGGACCGATACGTATGGCCTGAGGACGTTTTCGTGCACAATCCCGCATTTCTCATCACGATTGATACAGAGGGTGATAACCTCTGGCAAAAACATGACAGCATCACCACGGAGAATGCGCGCTATCTTCCGCGTTTTCAGCAGCTTTGCGAAAAGTATGGCTTCAAACCGGTCTATTTGACCAATTATGAAATGGCCATCGACCCTTTTTATATCGAGTTTGCTAAAGATGTCATTGCGCGCGGCACCGCGGAAATCGGTATGCATCTGCACGCCTGGAACAGCCCGCCGACCGAGCCGCTGACCGCGGATGACTGGCGTCATAAGCCTTATCTCATCGAGTATAGCGATGCCGCCATGCGTGAGAAGGTCGACTATATGACCCATCTACTGGAAGATACCTTCCAGACCAAAATGGTGAGCCATCGCGCCGGGCGCTGGGCGTTTGACGAGCGCTACGCGCGGCTGCTGGTGGAGTACGGTTATCAGGTGGATTGTTCGGTGACGCCGCGAGTGAACTGGAAAACCGCTAAGGGCGCGCCGCAGGGCGATGGCGGTACGGACTACCGACGCTTCCCGCAACAGGCTTATTTTCTCGATGAAAATGATATCAGTCGCGAAGGGCATTCCCCGTTGCTGGAAGTGCCGATGAGCATTCAGTATAAGCACTCGGCGTGGATGAATAGCGTGAAGCAGAGCTACGATCGTTTGCGCGGTAAAGTTCGTTCGCCATCCGTGCACTGGCTGCGTCCAATGGGCGGCAACGTCGAGACGATGAAGAAAGTCGTAGAACAAACATTGACTCAGGGTAATGACTACGTGGAATATATGCTGCACTCGTCGGAGTATATGCCCGGCGGCAGCCCAACCTTTAAGAATGAGCAGGATATCGAGCGTTTATATGCCGATCTGGAAGCGTTCTTTAGTTGGCTGGCCCCGCAGGTACGAGGAATGTCGTTGGCAGAATATTACCAGCGTAAAATCACTCAGCGATAAAAACAGCCCAAGGTACCGGATGCGTATCCTTAAACAATTAACGCGGAAGAAAAATGCTTTTTTCCGCGATATTAAATTTAATTTAATTAACCATCGTTACAGAAATAAACCCGAGCGCGCACCATTCGATCCATCTTTGATTCGTCATGTTTTATTATTACGCCTTGACGATAAGGTTGGCGATATGGTGGTAACCACCGGGTGCGCCAGGCTACTTGCCGATAGAGGATTTAAAGTTTCGGTATTGACCGGACCAACATGCCAAAAAATATTAGCAGGCTTAGAGTTTCTTCAGAAAGTATATTTATATCAACCACGGATGTCGTTAACACAGTTAAAAGCGGCAGGTTTTGACGCTGTCGTTGATTTTGATGATGTGAAAAGCTACGAGCGATTTAAATTACTTTCTGAATTGCGTTTGCCCTGCGTGATTGGTTTTAACAAAGAGCAATACAAACTCTACGATCACTCCATTAACTTTTTAGATGCTAATAGTCATATTTCGCAGCGTTATAAGCAGGTAGTGAAACTCTTTGGCGGGCCAGATGAGCATTACCGCTATTATTTGCCTGGCTGTTTGAAAGAAAGAGAAAAGGTTAGCGAACTGCTGGCCAAAGCTGGAGAGACGCAACTGTGTGTCGCGATAAATCCATTTACAGCCTCAACAGATAAGGATTTTTGTCGCCATCAGGTAGAAGCGCTCGTTGAACGCCTGCATAACCTTCCTTATCGCGTAAGTATTGTGATGGTAGGACGCAGCGAAAAAATACGTCAGCTTGAACTGGATATGGTTCTTTATCTGACTGATAGCAATATTAATTCGGCGGTTGAAGTAGTACGCCACTGCGATCTTGTGATCACTCCTGATACCTCGATTGTGCATATCGCGCGAGCATTTGATAAGCCAATGGTGGCGGTGTACAACAAGCGCAAGCTTAAGGATACCGGATTGCCAGGCTATCTTATCTGGGCGCCAGGGTATGAAAATGCGCGGCAGATTGTCTGTGAAGAAAAAAATGTCGCAGATATGAAAATAGAAGCGCTCTGGCCGGAGATCAAAGCGCTGGCCGATCGACTCGTCGCCGCGCGGAAATAGAAAAAGGGGCCAGTTGGCCCTTTTTCTAGCGTTTCTTCAGCACACCCTTACTGAGCGCAATCCCTAGCGGTAGCCAGAAAAGTACCCATGTCTCACGTGGATTACTGACAATAAACATCCCCTGGGAAGCCATAAATATCAGCGCATACAGCATGATGGCCAGACTATAGCGACTGTCGTCATGGCGCTTACGCCAGGCTTGATGTAAACCGCAGACGATCACTGCCAGCAACAGCAGTAAACCAATAATCCCGCCCTTCAGCAGTGAACCGAGATAAACGCTATGCGTGGTGGTGATGTGCTCACCGCTGTAGTTGATGAAATTCAGTTCATAGCCGAAACCTCGTCCCAGCCACGGCTGGTCAGCGATTTCCATCAACGTATGATGCCAGATGCTCAGGCGTAGCCCGCTTTGCGTTCCCAACTCTTCAAAACGGGTAAGCAGCATGTCGCCCACTGGCGTCAGGCAAAGTACTAATCCGATCAGTACAAGCAGTGCGCCAATAATAAGCAAATTACGCCGCGTGAAGAGATGTAGATGCAGAGTGCAACAAATAGCGATTGCCAGTGAGATCAATGGCCCACGACTTTGGGTTAACAACATCATCACCAACATGATGATAATTGGAATATATAACCAGTGGTTCGATTTTTCTTTCAATAACATACCGCTGATCAAAAGACCGATACCGCAGTAGCCTGCCAAATCTATCACGTTAGTCGGCCCTGGGTTTTCTGGCGATACAGCCCGCTCGGTCAATACCAGAGTATGATCAATAG
>ERZ1036424.41-NODE-41-length-97790-cov-6.491994_pt1 | contig 97790 bp, 99 predicted proteins | sample MGYA00514221_ERZ1036424 | MGnify/ENA primary metagenome ERZ1036424 (study PRJEB33795, sample SAMN09464939) | human gut metagenome | host: Homo sapiens | place: USA: Stanford, California | collected 2016-11 | study: EMG produced TPA metagenomics assembly of the... | reverse complement strand
CAAGTCTTCTTTGGTGACTTGTCCGAAAAATTCGATTAATTGTTGCAATCTACCTAACCATTAAATTATATTAACCATTAAAGGAGAACAGCTTATGCGCATTTACTTAGCAGGGCCTTTTTTTAGCGATGAACAAATTGACCGCATCGCCCGGGCCGAACAAGCCCTCACCCAAAACCAAACGGTCGACAGTTTCTTCTCCCCCCGCCTGTCGGATGAAAATAGCACACCCTTACTCAAGGAAGGCACGCCGGAATGGGCGCAGATGATTTTCAAAAAGGACGTCGAAGAAATTGACGACGCCGACCTAGTGGTGGCCGTGGCCGATTTTGTCCACGCCAACGTCGATTCCGGAACCGCCTTTGAAGTTGGCTACGCTTATCACTCTAACAAGCCGATCGTGATTGTGCAAGAGCTAGACGAGCCTTTGAACCTAATGCTTGGCCAAGCGCTGACCCACTACACCACTTCCGTTGCCGACCTCGCCACGCTTAACTTCACCAATTTACCCAACCACCCCTACAGTGGCCAGACATTTTAGTAGTGCAGTCGAGGTGCTATCTTGGAAAAACGCAGACAAGTTAAGTTAGAAGACGTGGCGGCCCTGGCCGGGGTCTCCAAAACAACGGTTTCCCGGGTCCTCAACAACCGTGGCTACCTGAGCGAAGCCACCAAGCAACGGGTCCACGAGGCAATGGAACAGCTCCATTACTGCCCCAACGCAATCGCCCGCCAGCTCTTTACCCAAAAGACCAACCTGGTCGGCCTGGTCTTCCCGACCGTCAACGACCCCTTCTTTGGCCAGCTTGAAGCCGGGTTGGACGAGTGCCTGTACGAGAACGGCTACCGGACCCTGATGGGTAACAGCCAAAACAACCCGCAAAAAGAAGAGCAGTACTTACAATTGCTCTTAAACCACCAGATTGACGGCCTGATCGTCGGCGCCCACAACCAGGCGATGCCGGATTACTTGCAGACCAACTTACCGATCGTTTCGATTGAACGCGCGGTCGCCCCACAAATTCCGGTCGTCGCCTCGGATAACTACCGCGGTGGCCAGCTGGCGACCCAGCGGCTGCTAGACGCCGGTTGCCAACACATTATCCACACCAATTACCCTAAGGACGTCATGACCACCAACCAGGACCGCCGCAAGGCCTACGAGGATCTGATGAGCCAGGCCGGTTACCCCGCCATTACCTACAAGGTTAATTACGACACCCCGATGGAGGAAAAAAAGGCCATTTTCGCCCGCCTCTTTGACGAACACCCCGAAGTCGATGGCATCTTTGCCGACAACGACACCAACGCCGGGCTGATCATCCAAGTGGCCAAGGCCCGTGGCCGCCGGGTCCCCGAGGACCTCAAGGTGGTCGGCTTCGACGGCGCGGACGGCACCCGGATCCTGTTCCCGGAACTGACGACCGTCCAACAGTCGATCGACCAAATGGCGGCGGTCGCCGTTAACCTGTTAGAACAACAGATTGCCGGCCAAACCAACGTCGAATCCGTGACCCTGCCGGTAACCCTTTTAGAAGGCACCACGGGCTAGGAGGCGCGGTTTGAAACTCTACGATTATTTTTGGGGCGACTGGCAATTGACCGGAACGTCCCACAACTCAACGGGAACCGCCGCCACCATGCACGGCACCTGGCGTTTTTCTCCGCTCTCTCCCGATAGCCTCCTGTTGACGGAGAACGGCGAAATGATCATGGGTAAAACGGCGGCGCCCCTCTCCTTTTGGCGGGAATACCGCTACCAATTTGCGGGTGACCGGGTGCTGGTCTACTTTCACGACCAACCGTCTGGTAACTATGAACTTTACCAGGCCTACCGCTTGGACGAGAACGGTCACCTCCTCGTCCCGGACAACACCTACCTGTGTGCCCTCGACACTTACGACGCCCGTTTTGAACTGGACAATGCTCACTTCGCCCAACACACCTGGGTAAACGGTCCCCAAAAGGATTACCGGTTAGATAAAGAGTTACAGCGAATATAAGAAACAAGGGGCTGGAAGAACACCGTTTTCTTCCAGCCCCTTGTTGTATTTCAGTATGCTCAATGGGTGCCGCAACCCTGATTACTGCTCCTGGTCTTTTTTCAACAGTTCCAAAAGGGCCTTATCCCGGTCAGCCACGATCTGCTTACCGGCGTCCCCTTCTAAGTCGAAAAAGCCACGCCCGGTCTTTAAGCCGAGTTTGTTCGCGTCCACCTTTTTCTTTAAGAGCGGATCTTCCCCGGTGCCGTTTACTAGGTCTTGGTATAGGTAGGTGGTCAACTTTTCAAAGATGTATTGCCACGAAATGCCCCGCCAATTGTAGCCCTTATATGGGTACACAGTCGTACCATCGTTAACAAATTGAGAAACTGAACCATTTATTTCTGCCGGTGACTTAACTAACTTGAAGTGCTCAAACTCTTTGGTGTTAGAAATCTTATACGTTTACCCCGTCAGTGACTGCGTTTCAAACGGAGCCGCTAATTGTTGACCAGTGTCGATGTCAACGTAGTATACCTTCTGCGTCAACAACTTCGGAACAATATCCGTCAAATTGTAGTACTTTGAGGTGTTAAGGTATTGGGAACTAGTTGGCCGCCCAAAGAACCACAGGTAGTTCATCGAAGGCTTGGCGTACATTGAATTCGACATGTACGAATCAACAACCATCGTCCCGTCACCATTGTAGTATGTTAAGTCCCCGTATAAACTCTGCGATAACTCTGACTGGTCCTTGCCTAGCGTGTAACTGTTTACCAAATGGTGGTTGGCATCCTCTTCATATACATAGAGAATCCCCTTCCCCGCCCGATCAGTTGCAAAGGTAATCGTATACCCCGTATACATACCTTGCGTCATCCGGAAGGCTTCAAACACGTATTGATCGGCTGGTACATTCTTATACACCCCAGCCGGCATGTTCCCCGGGTCGCTTTTGGTAATCGTCGTCTCCCCAGTCGACGGCACGTTTTCGTACTCACTCGTCGCAGTTGCTAACATCCGACGGACGGCCCGGCGAGCAGGCATAGCGCTAGCGGAACTGGCACTGGCGGCGCTAGCTGCGTCACTAGTGGAGCTGGCGTTACTTGCGGCACTGGCTTCGGTTGAGGCTGCGCTAGCTTGGCTGGCTGCATCACTGGTGGCGCTGGCCTGGCTAGCAACGGCGCTGTCACTCGTCGCGGCGGCGCTGGAAGCAGCGGCGGCTTGGCTTTGCCCGGAAGCCACCGCAATCGTGGCATTGGCTTCCCCACTGGTGGCGCTGGTTGACGAGCTGAGCGCCCGACTTCTTCGGGGTTAGTAGTGGCGTGGGCAGTTGGCCCTAAGGCCACGCTCGAGAACAAGAAGACCCCCGAGGCGACCGCAACGGAAACGACCCCGATGCTAAGGCGCCGAATCGACCAACGGGTGTAGCGTTGGCCCATCTTCTGCTCAAGTAAGTTTTGATTGTTTTTCCTAACCATAATCGTAATCTTCTCCTTGAGATGTCTATCCGCCACGAGCGCCCGCATAAATTATCCATCGATAAAACGAACTGGTTTAAAAAACACCTTTTCCCCGTAATTGAGAAAGTCGGCGTTCGATGCCACCCGTGGTTTTTTATCAATTTGATTTATCACATCATATATCAATAGATTAATTAGGTCAACTCATCAATTAATCACCTAATAAACATTATTGTTCGGGATTTTAATATCCTTTTTGCCTCAATTTGTAAATTAAACGTTAGGATCGGGTCCCGCTTTAACGTAATTCAGAAAAAGAACTCACTAATCACCATTAGCCCAGCTTTAGCACTGGTTAGGATCAACTTAGCGCATTTTAACGCCAGGGAGCCAACTTGGTGCATTCGTCCATTAACCTCCATTTCCGCCCCATCATTCCATCATAATCACTCCTGACGATCGTTCGGTTTTTAGGCACACAAAGGCGCCCTACTGTCTTTTTGAGGGGCGTTTCGTTATAAATTAAGGGCAAAATAAAAACATAACCGTGGGGTTCGGTAACGTTTTCCTTACTTGAAGTAAATGTCATAATGCAGCTTACAACCGGGATTGAAGGGGTGCTGGCAGTTTAAACAAGTGCCAGTAGCGTACTGGGCAAAGTTCATCTGCTGCCCTGCCCGCATTCCCCGCACACCACGACGAGTTCTTCCTTGCCGCAGGCGGCAAAGGGGTGATCTTCCAATTAATCGTGGCACTGGTAACAGGCGTAGTATTTTTGACACCGGGCGCACTTGAGGGCGGCCACGTCAACTTCCTGGTGGTAATGGGTGCACCGCCCCGCCTCATCGGTATCAATTCCGTGAATCTCAATCATTTTAAACTCCCAATCTCGCTATTTTTGTACTGGTTTAATCAATTCAACGCCCCGCTTTCCTCGTTTCCAGCGGCTGTAGACCGTTTCAACCGACAAGTGGTAGCACTCAGCTAACTCCGGCAGGCTCAGCCGTTCGCCGTTAATTTCGACGCGGTGGTTAACCGGGCACTTCTCCTTGACGAGCCGTTCTTTGGCGACTTCGACTTGGCCATCCCGGGGCGTCCGGTTGCGGATCAAATCGATTTCCACGCCCAGCTGCTTGGACAGTTCGTGGCGGGTCAGCCGCTGGTTGTCGACGATCAATTCCTTGCTTGGCATGTGGGCTTTGAAATCTTCGGCCACCTCCCTGAGGTACTTTTTGATCGCCGCCTTGACGACCTCACTGCGGTCCTTAGCCAAGTGGTTAAAATCTTATTGATCGGATTGCCACGCGAACGTCAGCGCCAGACCCCAAGAGTTGCTCACCCGGGAATTAATTTATTTCCTAAAATTATATCAGACTTGCGACCTATATATTGTCTACTGATGCTTGAGCGTATAAATAATCACCATAATTCAATTACATTGGTGCGTTTTTCGTCCACTTCTCGCCCCCAATGGGTGAATTAACCTTCCCTACTTGCTTTCTTTACCCATACTTTATTATAGAATCAATTATTAGCCGATTTATTAGAAAGGGTTAATAAGCTTCTTTGGGTGAGCTTTTGCACTTCCGAACCGGATCTGCACCCCAATTTAAGAAGTTCGTTCTTCACCCCATTTTGGCCCCTTTTTTGGTCGGGGCGTTACACTTTTTTCAAAAAAATCGCTTTAGGGGCTTGCCAACTTAAATAAAGTTCGCTAGAATTGGAAAAAATTAAATAAGAGAAAAATGAGAAAGACGAGTAGGTCGTTGATTTGTCCAGTGAGTCAGGGCTAGTGGAAACCTGACCAACCCTCTGCGATTGAATAACACTTTCGAAGATTACTAACCCAAATGCATTGCAAAGTAGGCTTAGTCGTGACCGGAACGTTACCACCGGATGAGTATGTTTGTACTCAATGAAAAGTGGGCTAGTAATACCCTAGCCAACTTGGGTGGTACCGCGGAAATAAGCCTTTCGTCCCTTGTCAAAAGCAAGGGGTGAAAGGCTTATTTTTTTCATCCACGGTTTAACCACAAAGGAGACTTTACAATGTGCGGATTTTTAGCTGTTGATTCTAAGGAATTTGATTTAACGACCTTTTGCGACGCCCTGGAGAAAAACGTTGACCGCGGCCCGGACATGACCGAAACCGTCGAAGAAGACGCGGTGATGTTTGGTTTTAACCGCCTGTCGATCATGGACCTGTCCGATGACGGGATGCAACCCTTCAAGGGCGAAGATTGCACCCTGGTCTGCAACGGGGAAATCTACAACTTCTTACAGCTCAAGGAGAACTTAAAAGACGGCTTCAGCTTCCAAAGCTCTAGTGACTGCGAAGTTTTGATCCCGCTCTACCGTAAGTACGGGTTGGACACCATGTGCAAGATGCTCGACGCCGAGTTCGCCTTCGTCTTATACGACAAGGTGGCCAAGAAGGTCGTGGCCGGGCGTGACCCGATCGGGATCCGGCCAATGTTTTACGGCTACACCAAGGAGAGGGGCGAAATCGCCTTTGGTTCCACGGCCAAGACCCTGATGGACTTGTGCGACCAAATCTTCCCGTTCCCACCGGGCCACTACTACGACGGCGAAAAGTTCGTTACCTACCGCGACCCGGCCATGGTTACCCGGATGCACACGCCAAGTTTTGCAGAAGCCACGACCGGCATCCGTGATTACCTGGTCAAGGGGGTGGAAAAACGGCTCCACGCTGACGCTCCGGTCGGCTACCTGTTGTCCGGGGGGCTGGATTCTTCCCTCGTTTGCTCGATCGCATCTAAGTTAATGCCGGGCAAGAGGTTACGGACCTTTGCGATCGGGATGGACCGCAACCCGATCGATCTCAAGTACGCCCGTGAAGTTGCCGACTACTTAGGCACTGACCACACCGAATTCATCATGACTCGCGACGATGTTTTAGGGGCGCTACGTGAGGTCATTTATACCCTGGAAACCTGGGACATTACGACCATCCGGGCCTCGATCGGGATGTACCTCTTGTGCAAGAAGATCCACGAAACGACCGACCTGAAGGTGATCCTGACCGGGGAATGCTCCGACGAAATGTTCGGCTACAAGTACACCGACTACGCCCCGAACGCCGAAGCCTTCCAAAGCGAATCGATGAAGCGGGTCCGCGAACTCTACATGTACGACGTGCTGCGGGCCGACCGCTGCATCTCGGCTAACTCGCTTGAAGGCCGGGTGCCGTTTGCCGACCTCGACTTCGTGGAATACGTGATGTCCTTAGACCCGGACATGAAGATGAACCACTACGACAAGGGGAAGTACCTGTTGCGGATGGCCTTTGCCGGACAAGACTACTTGCCAGACGACATCCTGATGCGGGAAAAGGCGGCCTTCTCCGACGCCGTTGGCCACTCCCTGGTCGACGACTTAAAGGAATACGCCGACGCCAAGTACACGGATGAAGACGTGGCCAAGGCCAGCGAAAAGTACGCCTACAAGGCACCATTTACCAAGGAATCCCTGCTCTACCGCGACATCTTTGAAGAATTCTTCCCGGGCAAGGCCGAATGGATCAAGGACTACTGGATGCCAAACAGCGACTGGGAAGGTTGCGACGTTGACGACCCGTCCGCTCGCGTCCTCTCCAACTACGGGGACTCGGGCAAGTAGTGAGTGCGGACCAACCATAAGGCAGGTCGTGGGCTTAAACTACATTGAAGATTAAACAAAGGGCTCCAACCATGTTCTTATGCGAACTGGTGGCGCCCTTTTGTAACTGTTCTTTTATTTGACCATCATGGTCGTCATGCTATAATAACAATATAAACGGGAGGCTGTCGGAAGCCTCCCTGGGTAGAGCCGATATTTCGGTGGCCAACTTTTAGTTATTTAATAACCGCTAGCCGGTGCAAGCTAAGGCGGTTATTTTTTTACGCTAAGTTTGATTAGCGCAACGATCAGCATCAGCAGGCAAATGTCAAAATCGTCAAAAATAACAACGAGGGTCAACTCAATCAAGAGGGCGTCCTTTCTTCCAACTTGCATCAATCGGCTCCAGCAGTTCACACGTGAACTGCTGGGGTCTTTTTTCATCTTGGGCGTGCGGACGTTTTTCTGGACTTTAACCATCAAGCTATCTTGCTCTGACGGTATTTTTGTGGGCTCTTTCCTCCTAAAACTTTTTTTCTTCTCTTGGTGTTATACCACCCAATATATTCATTAAGTGCTTGTATGAAATCATCAATTGACTTTCCAATCCAACTTCGATTGTAAAAGAACTCCGTCTTGAGATGACCAAAGAAGCTCTCTGCTTGTGCATTATCTGGAGTGCTGCCTTTCTGCGACATTGATCGTGTAAAGCCAAACTTGTCCATTAGCCCAATCCAACCTGGCCAGCGGTAATGAGCGCCTCGATCGGAATGCACGATGATTTTTTCATTGGAAGGTAATCTTTCGGCCGCTACGCTAAGCATTGTATTGACAAGCTCTGCGTTTGGACTAGTACTGATAGTCCAACTCGTGATTTGACCATCAAAGCAATCAATGAGTGGTGATAGATATACTTTTCCGGCTTGGATAGAAAACTCTGTAATATCTGTTACCAGCTTTTGGTTTGGGACGTCTGATTGAAAATCCCGATCAAGTATGTTTGGCACAGCCGGCGTGATTTCACCCGCGTACGAGCTGTATTTTCGACAACGTGTGGTGGTAACTTCTAATCCTTCTTCAGCCATCAACCGGCGAATCACCTTCTCAGAAAGTTGGATCCCTTCATCATCGAGCTCCATCTTCATTCGACGGTACCCATAGCTTTTGTAATTTTGCTTAAAGATGATTTTCAAACGTGGACGTACTGCTTTATATTTATCGCCTTTGGCGATGGCATCACGTTGATAAAAGTAGCTGCTTTTGGATAATTGAAGAGCCTTGAGTAGCGTATTAAGCAGATATCTATCACGCAGGGCATCAATCACCTGAACCTTTTCTCGGTTAGTCAGATTGAGTTGGTTGATGCCCAGATCTTTTTTTAGGAGGGCATTCACCTGCAGGAGAATGTCGTTTTGAAGCTCAAGCTCTTTAATACGAGCTTGGAGATCTGAAACTTCTGGAGTGAAGTTTTCTCGATTCTTTTCATCACCTGATGAACTAGGCGTCTGTTTAGCTGGGAAGCTTTCACCGAGTATATCTTGCTTCCAACCGTAGAGTGTTTCGCGGCTAACCCCAAATTCATTCGCAATTTTTTTGGCAGGGACTGCTCGTTTATAGAGTGCTTCTACAGCTTTGACTTTAACATCATCCGGCGTGGTGGGCTTAGCCACAACCGTACGGTTCCTTAATGAAGTATCACAACGAGGATCTGCTAATAACCACTCGCGGAGAAGCTGTCGCGACGGGTAACCAAGCGCTTTGACTGTCTTTGTGATGAATTGTCCGTGTTCAAAGAAGTGATCCACTGCTGCTTGTCGTTGTTCATTGGAGTACTTCGGTTTTCTCTTTCGTGGAGTGTCACCAAGCGCGGCTTTGGCGTCTTGTTCGTAATCTTTAATCCATCGCTTCAATGCGCCTAAAGATGGATAACCCAATTCTCTAACCACTGCACTCCATGAATGGTGATATTGATAGAAGAGCTCGATGGCCCGTTTTTTATCTGCTTTTGAATACATACTGACATCATACCCTAAGTCCAGAAATTTGTCCGCACGCCCCTTCCCAACCTTTTCGGTAGCGGTTACAATGAAAGAAACGCCTGTCGGCAAATCGAAATGGAATTGAGGATACTATGGTCACCAAAACTAACCACACCCGTTTGTACGTCTTAGCGGCGATGTTTGTCTTGATCTCCTTTATGTTGGGGGTGTAACGAATTCATGGTCGTCGGCAACCTTTCTTTGATTGCCCACACCTACCACCAGACCCTGAGCCAAAGCGCTTCGATCGTCTCGGTCTTTGCCTGGACCTACGCGATTGCGACCCCGCTCCTGGCGCTGTCGACCAACCGCTTCAATAAGCGCTCCTTGTTCTTGACCCTGCTGGCGGTCTTTTTAGCCGGCACCCTCTTGAGCGCCTTTGCCCCCAGCCTACCGATCTTCTTATTTTCGCGGGTGATGACCGCCTCGGTAGCGGGCTTGATGGAGTCCTTGATGTCGGTAATCGCCTACCAACTCGCCACCACCGATCAGCAACGGTCCATGCTGGTCGCCTGGATCTACACCGGCTTTAGCATCGCTTCGGCGGTCGGCAATCCCCTGGGGACCTTCATCGCCAACCTCTGGCGCTGGCAAGACGCCTTCATTATGGTCGCCATTATAACGGTGTTGGCGACCGTAGTGGCCACCAGCTTGATCCCCAAAGACCTGGTCAACGAACCAGCTTCCTTTAAAGAGCGGTTGGTACTCTTCTCCGACCGCCGGATCCAACTAGCGATCGTCTTTGCCATTTGCTCGGCCGGGATGATCTTTGGTTACTACACCTACATCCGCTCGTTGATACACCAAACCCTCGGCTTTTCGCTCACTGCCCTGTCGCTGGTCCTCTTGTTACTAGGGGTGTTGGACGTTTTTGCCAACCAATTATCGGGACGCCTCGCCGCCAAAAATGGGATAAAACGGCTGCGCCCCTTCTACGTTCTTGACCTGGTGCTATTAGCGCTCTTCCAATTCAGCATGCAAAACGCCTGGACTGGGCTGTTGCTGCTGTGCGCACTCGTCTTTTTCTTTGCCCTGTTTGGCTCCCCGATTCAGATCTTTGTCTTAGACGTCGCCAGCCACGATTTCCCCCAGGCCACCACGCTGGCGTCCACGTTAAACGCCATCTTCTACAACGTTGGGGTCGCGGTAAGCTCCTTTACCGCCACCCAAACCCTCAAGGTGGCCGGCCTCCCCGCCCTCGGCTGGAACTCCCTGGTCTACTGTGCGGTCGCCCTACTAGTCTTGCTAACCCTGGTCCGGATGACGGACCGCGAGGCTATGCGGGGCTAGGAAATGAATTGATTGACCCTTAAAAAATAACCGCTAGCTGGTCAGAGCTAAGGCGTTTTTTTTGTGCCATTTTTAAACATTACAATCAGGGCGCTGCTCCGTTAACCGGAAGCAACGCCCTTTTTATTATGAATTGGTTCCGTCCCACAAAACCTCTTCTTTACCGAGGTCCATAAAACCGAAGAAGCGGTCTAGCTCTCCTTGCAGGCGCTGGGCCAAACGGTCGAAGTACAGCTGGTCAACGGATTGCGCGGCCAACAACGCCGACCGCAAGTTGTTGACGACATCCACCTTAATGGACTGAACCGAATCTTCAATCGAAGAATTGACAACCCAACGAAGCCGTTCGGCATTAAACTGCATTTCCACCTGATCATTTTCGGACTTGATAATCCCGTACGGGTGGCGGCCACGCTGAACAACGCTGCCTGCCAGTTCATACTTTTGAACTAATGCAATGAAGTATTCGATAGCAATTTTTTGTTCGTTTGTCATAACTTCTCTCCCAATAATAAAAAGTCATGATTATATTTTCTGATCAATAACTATAATTGTTAACTACAACCCCTATTAATTTCGTCATCACCCTAATTAATTTCTCATTCACTTAACGCTGATAAGGAGTAGTTAACAATTCGGTTTTATCAACTAAAACAACTTCTTTGGCGTCACGATCGCACTTCCAGACGAGGAACTTCCCAGCCGCGATTCTCATCATTTGATAATCTAAAGCCCGCCGTTTCACATTAGTTATAAAAATTAATTTTAGTAATTTCCCTTCCACAGCACCTCTTCATCGCCCAACTTGGAGAAGCCAAAGAATTGGTCGAGGTCATCTTGTAGCTGTTGGGCGAGGCGAGAGAAGTACTTGTGATCCCGGTTGGCCTTGGCGACCAGGAGTTCCTTTAGGCAGGTCAAAACGTCCACGCGAATCGCCTTTCCGACGTCGGTGGCGTTTCGTTCGCTTACCCAGCTTAAGCGGTCGGCGTTGAAGGGTACTTCCAGGGCTTCGTGCTTGGCTTTAACGACCCCATAAATGTGCTCCCCCTTTTGAATCACCAACGCCCGAACGCGGTGCTTTTCCATTAACTCAATAAAGTAATCAACGGCAATCGATTGTTCTGTGGTCATATCAATCTCTCCAAATTAATAAGTTCTATTTATATTTTGGGCAAATATACGGGCGTTGTCAATCAACCGGTAGATTATTTTTGTTATCAAAATAAGGGAACTCTCATCAATTTAACGCTGATAAGGGACCCTTGCCATCCCTTATTTATCGGTGCTAAGGAGTAAGATGACCGGCAAACGAGTTCTACGATCAAATATTTCGAAAATAAAAATACTAATCGGGTTGCCATTTAAAAAATGAGAGCGGCGCCAATCTTTTTTGATCCACTGATCGCATGGGCTTGATTTAAATCAAGAAAGGAATTGAGAAAGACAGCAAGAGGCAGGGAGAAAGCGCGTTTCTCCCTGCCCCTTGTCGTTTAGTGTTCCAATTGTCGAATCACCCGCGCCGGGTTACCCACCGCAACCGTGTAGGGTGGGATATCCTTGGTGACCACCGACTTGGTGCCGACAATCGCGCCTTGGCCGATCGTCACCCCCGGTAAAACGCTGACCCGGGCGCCCAGCCAGGCGCCCTTTTCGATGTGAATCGGCTTGGTCATGATCGTGTGCAAGTTACTGGGCTCGTGGTTAACGGTGAAGAGCCCCACTTCCGGCCCCAGCATGGCCCCATCGTCGATCTGCACCCCGCCTAGAGACATCATCGTGACGTGGTGGTTGATGTAGACGTTTTTGCCCAGCGTCACCTGACTGGCACAGTCAACGCTCATTGGCGGCGTCAGGTAAGTGCCATCCTTGATCTGGCCGTTAAAGAGCTCGTTTTCAAGCTCCACCAGCCGTTGCTTAGCAGCCGGATCAGTTTGCCGCAGCTGCCAGCAGAGGTGGTCACAACGATCGATTTCGCCGTGGACCTCACGCTGGTAGTCGGCATCCCGAATGTCAATGTGTTCGCCCTGGTGGAGGCGGTCAAAGACGGTCATTACTTCTTCCCCTCTGCCATCCCGGTCACCAGACCCGGTTGTAGCGGGCCGTAGTAGTATGACGCCGTGGCGCCCCCGTCGACGAGGAAGGTAGCCCCGGTGATGAATTGGGCCCGGTCGCTCATCAAGAGTTCGGCCACGTCGGCCACTTCATCGGCAGTCCCAGGCCGCCCCGCCGGACTCTTGGCAAACATGTTCTTGTAAAAGTCGCCCCGGATCCCGTTGAATTCGTCGAGGGCCAGCGGGGTGACGATGATCCCCGGGGTAATGTCGTTAAGCCGGGCCCCGCGTGCACCCCACTTAACAGACTCGCCCATCACCCGCTTTTCGTTGCACCACTTAGCCAGTTGGTAAGCTTGCAGGGTGGTTTCGATGTTTTCCTCGGCTAGAAGGGGCAGGTCCAAGAGCTCTTCGGTCGGGGGCAGCGCCAGTTGCCGGTCCTCTTCTGGGGTCAGCTGCTTCATCCGGAAGCCGGATTGCGAAGAGATAACGATCCCGGCGCCGCCTTCTTCAATCACCTTACCGACCTCCTCTAGCAAAACGGCGGTCCCGTATAAATCAACCTTCAAAATCGTTTCGATTGAAGCCTGCGACGGCGACACACCGGCCCCGTTAACCAGGTACTTGACCGGCCCCATGCTCGTGGCCTTTTTAACCATCGCCTGGATCGAAGCCCGGTCGGACAGGTCCATTACCGTGGTCGTGACGTCAAAACCGGCCTCTTCTAAGACCTTGCCGATCGCCTTGGCGTTTCCCTCGCTCTTGTCGCCGAGCAGAATTTGCTTACCGTAGCTCATCCGCCGTGCGATTGCCAGCAAGATTTGTCCCGCCCCGACTACGATCATTACTTCTTTTGCCATTTGTGTTGCCACCTTTCGTTTACTTGATGGCTTAATTGTAAAAAGCTCCCCGCCACGATCAATTCGCGTTTGGGGAGTGACCCATAAGTTAATCTGATTAATAATTAAACAGGGGATCGCCCTTCTCTTAACTTGCCACCCCCACCGGACAAATATTTAGATTTGCGCAAAATGGAAGTGCGAACCAACCTCCTCGACAGGCCGTTGGGCTAAGCTTGGCCGGGGGGTAGTGCGACACGCACTGTTCTTCGGCCTGCTTAGCCACTAGGCCTGTGGTTGGGGAGCACGTTATCTGTGTAAACTTTCAAAACACTAATCTTTGCGCCCAATTTTAGATTTGTCCTGTATACTTTCCTCACGATCACCGCTGACGTAACGCTTCAAGGCCAGCCCCTAGCTCACTCTGGTCCTTTACTAGACCCAACTCCTCCGCTTTTACCGGTTTCATCGCCTGCTCAACTTCTTTTGGGAGTTCTTCAAAATCGTTCAGCGAGAAACCACGGTTGGACTTATTGCTACTAGCATTCTCAAAATTTTTCATTGTCACGATAGGTATCCATTTCCCATTTACCCTTATTTGATCCGCCCACCCGAATGTTACACGGAACAGTCATGGCAAACGAAAGCACTATTGCCTAGGAACAGGGAAAGTTGGAGGAAGTTTTAGAATTACGCCGGGGTGTAAGAAAAGCGTTTATTATTATTCTCCCCCTACTAAAAAACCGATAAGGGTGCTTGACATCCCCCGCCCTTATCGATATTGTTAAAATATACACAATATCTAATTGGAGGAATTGACATGATTAAAGCTTTTGCTTCCCCATCTTCTTACGTTCAAGGTAAGGGTGTGCTCTTTGAATCCAAGCCCTACCTGGAAAGTTTCGGCACCAAGCCCCTCTTAATTACCGGCGGCCACGTCTACGAAGCCGTCGGCAAGGACTTTGAAGCTTACTTAACAAAGCAGGGCTTCGACGTCATTTTGGTCAACTTTAATGGTGAATCTTCGACCAAGGAAATCGACCGGATCGCCGCGATCGCCAAGGACCAAGGCGCCACGGCCATCTACGGTCTCGGTGGCGGGAAGACCAGCGATACGGCCAAGGCGGTCGCCGATACCGCTAAGCTGCCGGTCGTGATCATGCCAACGCTGGCTTCCACCGACGCCCCGTGCTCGCGTCTGTCGGTCATCTATAAGGAAGATGGCACGGTCGAAAACTACCGCTTCTACGACCATAATCCGGAACTGGTGCTGGTGGACAGCCAAGTGATCGCCAACGCCCCGGCCCGCCTCTTGGTCGCCGGGATCGCGGACGCCCTGGCCACCAACGTGGAGGCCCAAGCCGTCACCCAATCCGGCGCTAACACGATGCTAGATGCCAAGCAAACCCTGGTCGGGATCGCAATCGCCAAAAAGTGTGAGGAAACCCTCTTCAAGTACGCTCACCAAGCCGTGGCCGCCGTCGAACAAAACGTGGTTTCCAGCGCCCTGGAAAAGATCATCGAAGCCAACACCCTGATGAGCGGGCTCGGTTTCGAAAGCGGTGGCCTGTCCGGGGCCCACGCCATCCACAACGGCCTGTGCATCTTTGAAGAGACCCACGCCCTGACCCACGGGGAAAAGGTCGCCTATGGTACCCTGACCCAGCTGATGCTAGAAGGCGCCGATGAAGAGCGCTACAACAAGTACTTGCGCCTGATCAAGTCACTCGGGCTGCCGACCACCTTGGCCGACCTCCACTTAGCCGACGTTTCCGACGAAGCCCTCTTAGAAGCCGGTAAGGTCGCCTGTGCCCCGACCGATACCCTTCACCGCCTGCCGTTTGAAGTTGAACCGGGTGACGTTGCCCAAGCCTTCCGGGCCGTCGACGCCTACTCCAAACAAATCCTCTAATCAACCTTCCTAATTCAACCACCCAGCAGATGTTGAATTTAGTCTACTGGGTGGTCTTTTTTGCTCATTTTTATTAAATTAGCTTAATAGAGTCCAGAAAGTCTATTAAACTTTTCAATAATTAGCGCTTTTAGGTTTTCCATGGGTTATCATGGAAGATAATCATTCTTATTATTGGGGTATAGTAATGATCGGTGCTAGAATCAAACACATTCGAAAGGGGCGGAACCTGTCCCAGACGATGCTTGGTAAATACATTGGCGTTTCGCAAACCACGGTCACAGCGTGGGAAACGAACCGGACAGAACCCTCCAGTACATATGTCACGAAACTAGCAGAATTGTTTGAGGTATCAACTGATTACCTTTTAGACCATGAACGGTCAATTCGGCAACCGGTGACGGTCGACCTGGCCGATGAAAACGTCAATTTAACCTACCGGGGGCGTCCCCTCTCGAGGAACGACCGGAATATTATTTACCAGCTGATGGAAGACTAGGAGCTTGCTCCTGGTCTTTTTTGTTTTGGAAGTGCGTACCAACCATTGGCAGGCCATGGGCTAAGGATAGGGCGAACGGTTGGTGCGGCACGCACCGTTCTTCGGCCAGACTTAGCCACTAGGCCTGCGGTTGGGGAGCACGTTATTGGAAGTGCGACCCACCCTCCTCGACGGGCCGTATGACCAAGCTAGAGCGGGGGTTGACGCCCTGGCGTCGTTCTCCGCTCGTACTCAGGCACTAGGCACGTGGTTGGGGAGCACGTTATTGGAAGTGCGTACCAACCTCCTCGACGGACCGTGGGCTAAGCTAGAAAATCCGACCTAATTTTTTTCGTCCGTCCCAATTATCTAAAAATTTGTGTAAACCGGTTTATGTTAAATAACAACGGTGACACCCCTATTAAATTGGATTATATATGTCAAATTTGTATTTTATGAGTAATAAATTTTAATTTTTTATATATGTAACCGGTTGACAGTTATTAGAACCGGCGTTATTATGTAACCGTTAACAAAAAGGTAACTACTTCACGATGCAAGCGATTCCCTGCGCTTGGTTGCCGAAGGTCACAAAGTTCACCCCACCAAACTGGGCGGTGGTTCTAAGCACAATCGCCATCCTACTTTTGACTTTCACATACTGCAATTGTTCATTAATCTACAATCATGCTGGCGGAAGCACTTGAATCCAGATTTACTTATGGAAAGGATCTTCATTATGCAACAACCAAAGGAACACTCATTTGACTCTGAAAAGTTCATCTCCTGGCTTGGCCGCTTCGCCAGTGTCATCGCCATCCTGATGTACGTTTCTTACATCGCTCAAATCATCAATAACCTACACGGCCAATATGGTGCCCCACTGCAACCGTTCGTGGCCGGGGTCAACTGTTCTTTGTGGTCTATCTACGCCTACTTCAAGAAGGACCGTGACTGGCCCGTTTTCTGGGCTAACTTCCCAGGGGTCTTCTTCTCCTTCGCTACTTTCATTACTTGCTTCCACTTCTAAAGGGAAGTGCGACCCAGCCAATCAAGCAGACCGTGGGCTAAGGATAGAACACAGGTTAGCGCATCAGCGGTGTTCTGTGGTCAGACTTAGCCACTAGGCCTGCGGCTGGGGAGCACGTTATCGGAAGTGCGACCCAACCTATCCAGTAGGCCGTGGTCTAAGGATAGGGCGAAGGTTGATGCCTTGGTACCGTTCTTCGCCCGTACTTAGGCACTAGGTCTGTGGTCATTTTCCACGTTATCGAAAGTGCAATCCAACTTTTGCCTACACAAAATGCGGCCGCTTCGCAAGATCAATCTTGCGAAGCGGCCGCATTTTAATTTGGGACCAGGTTGGTTGCTACTCTCTTACTTTCGAATAAACTGTTCGTCGACGTCATCGCCGCGGTCATCGCTGACGTAACGTTCAACACGCATGTGCAAATCGTACTTCTCCCGCAACTCGGCCAACTGCTTCATCATTGGCGAAGCATGGTGGGCATCCAGGGAGGCTTGGTCGGCCCAGCTATCGATCAACAGCAGGGTCTCCGGGTCGTCGTAGGGAATGAAATAATCGTACTTAAGGTTGCCCGGCTCGGCCTTAATGGCGGCCACCACCCCCTGGTCGATCATTTCCTTAGCAAATTGCTGGGCGCTGCCGTTTTTCCCCGTGTAATAAAGGTTGACTGTTAGTGCCATTACGCATCCCCCTTAATCTGGTCGGCTACCAGCTTGGCTTCAAATTCGTTGACTAAGTAATCCGCCCCGGCCGGGTAAAAGGCATCCTCGGTAATGATTTGGTCCAGGTCTTTGCGGGCCATCTACCGGGCCAAAATCAACCCGGACTGGGCACAACTCTTGGACGGACCCACGATCAAAAAGTCGCCCGCTTCAAAGTGGCGGCTAACCCACTGGCGGTGGGCGGTCAGTTGGTCTTCCGTGACCTGATCACCCTTCAAACGAATGTCAATTAAATACATTTCAATCCCCCTATTCAAAGGCGCCGAGCACCTTTAACTCGTCTTGGCTCAGGTAGTCGGCGTACTCTTTTACCCGCTTGGCCAAGTCCTCGTCGCTGATCGAGCTAGCGCCGGTCGTCACAAACGGGGTAACAAACTTAGTCCCGATCAGGTTGCTCATCGCTTGGAACGGCCGTAACAATTCGTAAACCGTGTACGGGACGAACTTTCCGGCGCCGTAGTTGTCGGCCCCCGGCGTGATCGCCACCAGTAGTTCCTTGCCGTGCAGAGCGTTACCGTCGCTCCCGTAGGCCCAGCCGTAAGTCAGCACGTCGTCTTCCCACTTCTTTAACATCGGCGTCCCGGAGTACCAGTACATCGGCGTTTGCAAGACGATCCGGTCGCTTTCCTCCATCACGGCTTGTTCCTTGGCGACGTCAATTTGAAAGTCCGGGTACAAAGCGTACATGTTGCGGACCTCGATGTCGCCCGGTAAACCGGCGGCTAAGGCCTTGTTGACGCGGGAGTTGGCGAAGTTGGGGTGGAATAAAAAGACGGTTGTTTTCATAATTAAAGTGTCTCCTTTTGGTCATCTAAAATTTGGTATTCTTCAAAGTAACTCTTCCTGGCCCGAATCTCACCGCTATCGTACAAAGCGATCTTGTGCTCCAAACGATTGATTGAGCGGTCCAGGTTGTGGCGCTTGTTTAACAAAACTTCGAGTTGGTCAGCCAACAGCTCCCGGCGTTTGGTTAACGTCGCATCGCCCTGCTCTAGTAGCTTAGCGTAAGTTTGCAAAACGTCGACCGGCACCCCCGAGTGGCGCAGGCAAACGATCATCTCGATCCAGTCTTGGACCCCCTGGGGATAATAGCGGCGTCAGGCCGTACTTGCTGGCCACCTGGGTAATCGTTAAATTCGCCATGTCATTTTCCTCCTGATGACCTTAATTTACTACTTTGAGTTAACTCCAAGTCAAGGGTTTCCGCCAGAAATTTACTCAAAAAAAGACCGCCCCTTAAGAACGGTCTCTCTTATGGTTACACTGTCGGCCTAGTGCCTAAGTACGGCCGGAGAACACCGCTGACGCGCTAACCCGTGTCTTGTCCTTAGCCCACGGCCTACTTGATTGGCTGGGTCGCACTCACCAATATCGTGCTCCCAACCACGGGCCTAGTGCCTAAGTACGGCCGGAGAACGTTGCGTTCCGCACCAACCCCCGTCCTAGCTTAGTCCAACGGCCCGTCGAGGAGGTTGGGTCGCACTCACTTTCTAAAATTCCGCCAGCGTCGGCCGTGCCAAGACCAAAACGTTGCCGAAGTCGTGGTTGAAGCGGGCCTCCCAGCACCCGGCCGTCAAGTGTGGCGGCAAGAGGAAGGTCCCGGAAGATACCACCTGCCCGCGGGCGAACTGCTTGCCTTGTTCATCAAGCTTCTTAACCAACCACTGCAAGGACTTGAGCGGGTTCCCCAACACTTCGCTGGAGTCCCCTTCGCCGACCTGTTGCCCGTTTTGGTAGAGGTCGACGTGAACGGTGGCGGCGTCTTCAACCGAGGAAAAGGCCTGGTCGCTGTCACGCTCCTCGCCATAAACCACTAATCCCCCCACGGCGCAGTCTGACAAGACGTTGTACTTACCCAGGCTCGGGAACCAGTCAACGAAGCGGGCGTCGGGCACTTCAACGGCACCCGCTACGGTGGTCTTATGCAAAAGGTCCTCTAGTGAATCAGTCGGCTGGAGGGTTTCCTTGGCCCGGAAGGCGAGTTCGACTTCGACCAGTGGTTCATTGAGGTGGTCGAGGTTGACCCCAGCCGGGCCTTTTAAGAAACGCTCGGCGACCTGTTGACCAAAGAGGGGGGCATCGGTGTCAAACATCTTCTGGGTCTCTTCGCTGGTCAGAGAAACTTTATAGCCGGCGGTCGGTTGACCCTTGAGTGTCATCACCCGTTCCTGGACGGCGTAGGCGGTCTCAAAGTCTTGGACCACGCCCTGCCAATCGTCTTCGTTGAGGGCAACGTTGGTCATGTAACTTTGGTAGAGAGCCTGGGCAAATTCTGCTTGGCGTTGGTTTAGTTCAGTCATAATTCTTCCTCCTTTAACTCTGGTAGCGCACTATGTATTGGAATTGACGAGATCAAAAACGCCCCTCCTCCCCGTCATTAGGGAGTAGGAGCGCTTTCACGTGGTACCATCCTACTTGCTCAAAAGTGAGCCACTTAGCACGAACTTTCATTCGCGACCAGGATAATGGGTGGTAACCAACTTAGCTTACTTTGTTCAGCCAGTAGCTCGGGAATGATCACTTATTCGGGTTTCGTACCTAGCTTCCACCAGCCGCTAGTTCTCTTTTTCACGAAGTTCCGACAGTAGTTCCGTCACAGCTTTTTAATCTCTATCTAATTCTTGATGTTAGTATAAGGGCGTTTTCGTCGTTCGTCAATAAAATAATTAAAAAACACTAATTAGTCTAATCGATTTGTTAGGTAAATTGTATGCAGTTTTACTTTAAATAATGAAAAGATTCGCTATAATAGTAATTGGCAACGTTGCCAAGCTGACGTACATGTTACAGGAGGTATATTCATGGCAAAAATTTACGCATACGGAATCCGCAAGGACGAAGAACCTTACTTGAACGAATGGGCAAAGAACCACGCTGACGTGACGGTCGACTACACGGCCGAACTGTTGACGCCGGAAACGGCCGCTCAAGCAGCTGGTGCTGATGGGGTAGTTGTTTACCAACAACTCGACTACACCGCTGAAACGCTCCAAGCCCTCGCCGACCAGGGCGTTACTAAGATGTCCTTGCGTAACGTGGGGATCGACAACATCGACATGGCCAAGGCTAAGGAACTGGGCTTTGAAATCACCAACGTTCCGGTTTACTCTCCGAACGCCATCGCTGAACACGCCGCTATCCAAACGGCCCGCATCCTTCGTCAATCCAAGAAGTTAGACGAAAAGATCGAAAACGGGGACCTCCGTTGGGCACCAACCATCGGCCGCGAAGTTCGTGACCAAGTGGTTGGGGTTGTTGGTACGGGTCACATCGGTCAAGTCTTCATGCAAATCATGGAAGGCTTCGGCGCTAAGGTGATCGCCTACGACGTCTTTAAGGATCCGGAACTGGAAAAGAAGGGCTACTACGTTTCCTTGGACGAAATCTACGCCCAAGCTGACGTTATTTCCCTCCACGTACCGGCCCTGGAAAGCACGATCCACATGATCAATGACGAAACGATCGCCAAGATGAAGGACGACGCCGTACTGGTTAACGTTTCTCGTGGTCCGTTGGTTGACACCGACGCCGTTATCCGTGCCCTGGACTCCGGCAAGCTGTTCGGTTTTGTCATGGATACTTACGAAGACGAAGTGGGGATCTTCAACGAAGACTGGCAAGGTAAGGAATTCCCTGACGCCCGCCTTAACGACTTGATCCACCGCGACAACGTCTTGGTAACGCCTCACACCGCCTTCTACACCACGCACGCAGTTCGCAACATGGTATTAAAGGCCTTCGACAACAACCTGGCCCTGGTTAAGGGTGAAGAACCTGAAACCCCAGTTAAGGTTGGTTAATAATAGCCTAGCAAAAAAGCACCGCCCATTCGTGAGCGGTGCTTTTTTATGGTTTCGGACTGAGCATTACCGGTTCAGATTAGTAAGTACTGGCCACCTGGCTGACAATCTGACAACGCCCAGCCTGACGTTTCAAGTTGACTCGCATTTGCAGGGGCCAGGTACTAACCCCGCCGCCCCAAACACTTGCTTTGACCCGGTTTTGGCCCACTAGGCTGGCCTGGTCCCCTTCAACCACCACGTCAAAGACTCGCTCCTCGGTTGAAGAATAATACTTCATTTTCCCGTCCATTATCTGGGCGATCCACTCCTGGCGGGGCTGGACGTAACCGGTCATGTGGGTCAAGGTCATCGTTTCCGCCAGGATCCGTTCGAGGGTGGCCTGGTCGCGTTCAACCATCGCCCGGTTTTCGGCCCGGTAAATTTCCACCACCGCTTCTTCATCGCTTCTCGTCATGGCGCTCCTCCTTAATCAAAATGACTTTCCCCCATTATCGCTGTTGGACGGTCACTTGCCAATTCCGGTTGGCGATCGAATTGATCAGTTTTGGTGATCAATTACTTGAATGCAAAAAGCGCCGAGGGAAAAAACGACTTTTCTCCTCGGCGCTGGTTAAGTTTTACATGGGATGCGTGCCTAGCCAATGGTTGGGTCGCAACGGCAGCACTGATAACGTGCTCCCAGCCGCAGACCTAGTGGCTAAGTCTGGCCGGAGAACGATGCGTACCGCATCAACCCCCGTCCTATCCTTAGCCCACGGTCTGCCTGATGGATGGATCGCACTCAACTATTCTCCCTCGAATTCCATCAGGGTCTTAACGTCATAACCCTTCAGCTTTTCGCGGCCGTTTAGGTCCTTTAAGTCGATCAAGAAGGCACAACCGACCACGATCCCGCCCATTTGTTCAACCATGTCGATGGTGGCCGAAATCGTGCCCCCGGTAGCCAAGAGGTCATCAACGACTAGCACCCGTTGGCCCGGCTTGATGGAATCATTTTCCATTTGCAGGGTTGCCGACCCGTATTCCAGGTCGTAAGTCGAAGAGACTGCCGGCCGGGGCAGTTTCCCCTTCTTACGGGCCGGGGCAAAGCCGACCCCGAGTTCGTAAGCAACCGGGCAACCAACGATGAAGCCCCGGGCCTCTGGACCGACCACCATGTCAACGTGCTTGTCGCGAGCGTAGTTGGCAATTTCATCGGTGGCCTGCTTGAAGGCCTCCCCGTTTGCCATCAGCGGCAAGATGTCGCGGAAAACGATCCCTTTTTCGGGGTAATCTGAAATGCTAGCGACGTAATCGTAAAGATTAATAGCCATAAAAATTTCTCCTTTAGCGCGCGCCAACCAGCCTCTTGACCCACGCCACTAGATCGGGGTGAGACGAATGGACCAGGGCCCGTTCAACTTCTAATTGCGCCTGGCGGCGACGATAACTCGTTGTTTCTTTAAGGTCCCGCCGCTGAGCCTGCGGGACGAGATTTAAAACACCATCTTTTATTATAACAAATCCAGCCTCAAAAAACACATTTATCATGAAAATTAACTGATCCGCTGGCAAGCGCAGGTAGTTACTAATTGGGTTGACCTGCTGGTTGATGTTTATGTTGGGGTTTTGACCTAGCAGGCGGTACAGGTTGGCAAAGGCCTGGTAGGCTGGCATCCCGGTCAGGGGGGCCTGGTTGAAGTAGCACAGGAGTCGGATCGAACTAGCCGCCGCGCACTTAGCCAAGCTTGTGGTCAGCTGGCTAATGATCGGCGGGCAATCAACCACTACCAGTTCCTGGTTGGCTACCAGGTCGGCGGTGAGGTCCTTAGGGCCGACCACCGGCCCGTTAGCGTGGCCATTAATGTTATTGCGCAGCCGCTCATCGAAGGCCAGGTAAACCGCAGCCGGTTCAAACATCGGCGGCAACAGCCGGGCCGTCCGTTGGTCGAGCACGGTGACTCCGGTGGCCGCCACGTCGGTTAGCATCAGCTGGCAGCTGGTCTTGCCCCGCCACTCGTTTAAGCTGAGGGTGCCGACCAGTTTGACTTCTTCCGCCTCGGCCAGGGCCGGTGCTAGGCTAGCCTTGCCAAAGGCGACCACGTCTAACGGCGGTTGACCGACCTTTAGTTTAAGGTGGGACTTGTCCTTGCCCATCACCTGGGTCGCCACCGGTCCCTTGACGTCGAGTTCGATTTGGGGCTCCTCGTTGCCCGGGCCAAAGGGTGCCAACCGCTGGATTTGCGTGTACAGGTCCTGGGTGAGCCGGTCTGGTGCCAAGGTCAGGGTAATTTTTAACGGCGGTTTTTGCTGCTGGTTAAAGCCTTGCGCCGTGACCTCTTCGTTTAAGGCCGCTTGTAGGGGCGCTGCCGCAGTTAATTCAAAGGACATCCCGCAGGCCATTGCGTGACCCCCGAAGGCCGTCATCAAGTCGCGGTGCTGATCCAGGGCGGCGAACAAATCGAGGCCCTCCACCGAGCGGCCGGAGCCCTTCGCGATCGTCTCACCCTCGTTGGCGGAAGCGACGATGGTTGGCTTACCGGTTGCTTGAACCACGTGGGCCGCCACGATCCCTAACACCCCCTGGTGCCAGCCGTGGCCCACCAAGACCAGGGCGGGTACCTGTTGGTTAGCCGCCATTGCGAGGGCTTCTTTAGTGATCTGCTCCACCAGTTGCTTACGCTCCTCGTTGGTTTGATCGACTTCTTTAGCTAACCGTTCGGCCTCCTCTTCGTCAAAGGTGGACAAGAGGACCACCCCCGGGCCGGCCTGTTCAATCCGGCCGAGGGCGTTTAAGCGCGGCGCTAGTTGGAAGCCCACGTCGGTCCCGGTCAGGGTCGCCTCCTTGACCCCGGCTACCTTCAGCAGGGCGTGCAAGCCCGGCCGGCTCCCCTGGCGGAGCTGCTGCAACCCCAGTGCCACTAGGGCGTGATTTTCACCGGCCAGGGAAACCAGGTCGGCCAACTCCCCGATCGCCACCAGGTCCAGCATTTCCACCGGGAACTCACCCAGCAGGGCCCAGGCCACTTCAAAGGCGACCCCGACCCCGGACAGATCGGCAAAGGGATACTCGCTACCCGGGTACTGGGGGTGGACAATCGCCACGGCCGGCGGGAGTTGTTCGGGCAGGGCGTGGTGGTCGGTAATGACCACGTCAACCCCCTGCTCCTTGGCATACTCAATCGCCGCCAGCCCGGCCACCCCGTTGTCAACGGTGACGATTAGCTGGGTGCCCCTCTCAATCAGCCGCTGGTAGACCGCTTGATTGGGCCCGTAACCATCAGTGAAACGATCGGGCACGTAATAATCAACTTGCGCCCCCAGCGTTTCCAGTGCCTCGTACATCAAAGTAGTGGCGGTGATCCCGTCGGCGTCGTAATCGCCGTAGACCGTGATCTTTTCGCCCGCTTCGACCGCCGCCATGATCCGCTCAACGGCCCGGTCGACGTCGTGCAACGCGTCGGGGGTGTGGAGGTCTTCTGCTTGCGGGTTGAGCCACCGTTGGGCGGCGTCAGCGCTTTTAATCCCCTGGTTGACTAAAAGGGCCGCTAACTCCGCCGGTAGCCCCGTCGCATCGGCCACCACCTGGATCGTTTCTTTATCGCCGTTTGCTTGCCCTTGCCAGGCGTACTTGCTGTCAATCATGCCCGTTCCTTTCTAAGTCTTAACAGTATTAAGACCCCAGCACCCGGTTACGAACTGCTGGAGTCATTTACTTTAGAGGTTATGCTTATTTTGTTGGAAGTTGAAGAACTTCTTGATCGCCCAGTCCCCGAGGCCCGGGATGATCTGGTAGGCCCAGGCGAGCCCAGTCGTGTAGCCCGGTACGTTAATTTCGCGGGTTTCGTAACCCACGTTGTCCCAGACCTGGCGGGCTAAGGCGTCCGGTGCGATAACAAACCACTGCGGTAGGTGGGCCATGTATTCCCCGCTCGGGTCGGCCTTCTTGAAAAAGTCGGTGGCGACCGGTCCCGGATTAACGGTTAGGACCTGGACCCCGTAGTCGGCAACTTCCATCCGCAAGATGTTGGAGAACTGGATCACCCCCGCCTTGGTGGCCGAGTAAACCGCCGAGTTAGGGGTCGGGATCTTGCCGCCCAACGAAGCGACGTTAATAATGGCGCCGTACCCTTGATTCATCATCTGTTTGGCCACGCACCGGCTCAGGTACATGGCGGCCAAGAAGTTGACCGTCACCATCTTGTGCATGGTCGCGTAGCTTTGGTCAACCACGGCGTCCATCATCCCGAGGCCGGCGGCATTGATCAAAACGTCAATTTCCCCGACCTGGTGGCGAATCTGGTCAAGGACCTCATCCACCTGGTCGGGATCGGTCACATCCATTTTAAAGGCAAAGGACGGGCGCCCCGCTAAGATCAGGCAGCGGTCCGCTACCTCTTGAAGCTTTTCTTGGTTGCGGGCGGCCACCACCACGACGGCCCCGCGCCGGGCGGCTTCTAGGGCCAGCGCCTTGCCGATCCCCTCCGAACCCCCGGTGATCAAAACCACCTTGTTACGCAAAAAACGCAGTTGCTTCAGTCGCTTAATCATTAACATGGTCCTTCACCCTCGCTTCCTTACCTTTCCTTAAAAGGAATCTCGATGACGTCTAAATCATTCACCACCCGGGTTTGCTCAAAAATGTCCCGCACTTGGTAGGCCAGCTCATTGGCGTACCTGCCGACGTAACGCGCCGAAATGTGGTTGAGCAATAAGCGCTGGGCACCCGCCTTTTTGGCAACCGTGGCCGCCTGGGCGCTGGTTGAGTGGTAGTAGTTGTGGGCTAAGCGTTGCTCGTTTTTGGCAAAGGTCGCCTCGTGAACTAGGACGTCGGCGCCCTTAGCTAACTTAACGGCGTTATCGGTCACCCGGGTATCGCCTAAAATAGCGACGATCCGGCCCGGTTGCGGCGCCCCGATGAAGTCGTGGCCATCGACCGTGCGGCCGTCTGGCAGGGTCACCACCTCACCGCGCTTGAGTTGGCCGTACAGTGGCCCCGACGGAATCCCAGCTTGGCGTACCTTTTCAACCATCAGTTCACCAGGGTGGGCCGCCTCTTCCACCCGGTAGCCAAAGCTGGCAATCTTGTGGTCCAGCCGCCGGGCGGTCACGGTGAAGGTTTGGTCCTTAAAGACCTCGCCATCGCCAGTCAGCTCCACGAACTTGAGCGGGTAAGACAGGCGCGATTCCGACACCTTGAGGGCGGTTTGCACAAAGTCTTTAATCCCCTTGGGTCCGTAAATGGTTAGCGGTTCGTCGCCGCCCTGAAAGGAGCGCGACGACAAGAAGCCGGGCAAACCAAAGATGTGATCGCCGTGCAGGTGGGTGATGAAAATCTTTTCCACCTTGCGGGGGCGAATGGTGGTGTGCAGGATCTGGTGTTGGGTCGCCTCCCCGCAGTCAAAGAGCCAAATGGCGTTGCGTTCCTCTAACAGGCGCAGGGCCAGGCTTGAAACGTTCCGTTGCTTACTTGGCGACCCCGCCCCAGTTCCTAAAAATTCAATCTGCATTCTAAACCATCTTTCTAATCATCAAATTATTGGACGAATTCAAAGACAAAGTCCTCGATCCGTACCAAATCGCCGTCTTGGATGCCGGCCTCGCGTAGGGCGTCATCGACCCCCATGTGGCGCAGTTGACGGGCAAAGCGCAGCTGACTGTCTTCGTGATCCAAGTTCGTCATCACGAAGAGCCGTTCCAACTTGGCCCCGCTCAGGACCCAAGTCCCGTCGTCATCCCGGCTAATCGTGAAGTCTGGTTCCGCTTCTTGCGGCGCCTTGTAAGTGACGGCTTCTTGTTCATCGTGGGCGTTGGCGTCAAAGGCCGGCGTTTCTTCAATCAGGTTGGCCGTCGTTTGCATCAGTTCCTGAACCCCGGCGTGAGTTACCGCCGAAATCGCAAAGACTTGCGGCGTCTCCGGGAGGGTGTCGTCCGCTTCCAGTAGCTTCTTAAACTCGTCCAAGTGCTCCTGAGCTTCCGGTAGGTCCATCTTGGTGGCTACCACAATTTGCGGCCGCTTGAGGAGTTCCGGGTCGTAAGAAGCCAGTTCCTTGTTAATATCGTGGAACTTCTCGAGCGCCAATTCGGCGTCCTGATTCCCCAGGTCCACCAGGTGTAAGAGCACCCGGGTCCGTTCGATGTGGCGCAGGAACTGGAGCCCCAGCCCGACCCCCTTGGAGGCGCCGTTAATCAATCCCGGCATGTCGGCCATGGCGAAGTCGCGCCCGTCCGGTAGCATTACCATCCCGAGGTTCGGCACTAGGGTGGTAAACTCGTAAGCGGCGATCTTTGGCTTGGCGCCGGTCACCACCGAAAGCAGGGTCGACTTGCCGACCGACGGGAAACCGATTAAACCGACGTCGGCCAGCATCTTCAGTTCGAGCTCCAGGTAGTGGTCTTCGCCCGGTTCACCGTTTTCGGCGATTTCCGGGGCCGGGTTCTTCGGCGAGGCAAAGTGAATGTTGCCCCGGCCACCGCGGCCCCCCTTGGCGACAACCAGTTCTTGGCCTTGTTCAACCAGGTCGCCGACAATCTGACCGGTGTCAAGATCGCGGACCGTGGTCCCCTGGGGAACGGCGATCACCGTGTCATCGGCGGCCGCCCCGGTCATTTGCTTACTCATCCCGTTTTGGCCGTTCTTGGCCTTAAAAATCCGGTGGTAGCGAAAATCCATCAGGGTCCGCAGGCCTTCATCGACCTTTAAGATGATCGAGCCACCCCGACCGCCGTCACCGCCGGCCGGACCACCGTTGGGAACGTACTTTTCCCGGCGGAAGGCCACCATTCCGTTACCGCCGTGTCCGGCGTGTACTTCAATTTTAATTTGATCCACAAAGGTTGGCATCTATCTTCTCCGTTCTTAATTCAATCATTCTCTAGTATATGGGAAAAGCCCCGTCAGGTCAAAGCTAGTCATGACTGGACCCCTTCTTGACCTCGGCTTGCCCCTGCAAAGAGACCTTGATTAACTGGGCGGTTGTTTGGTTAATCCCGAGCGCCCTGATTTCTTCGACCGGGGCGACGGCAATCTTATTAATCGAACCAAAGGCCTTCAAGAGCTTGTTCCGGGTCCGGGGACCGACCCCGTGAATCTCATCGAGCCGCGACGACAGGGAGTGCTTGGTGTGAACCTTGCGGTGGTAGGTAATGGCGAAGCGGTGCACCTCGTCTTGAATCCGTTGCACCAGGTAAAAGCCCTGGCTACGCGGGTCCAAATTGACGTGGTGGGCATCGTCGCCGTACAAGAGGTCGGCAGTCTGGTGCTTATCGTTTTTGACCATCCCGATCACCGGAATGTTTAAGCCGAGTTGGTTTTCCAAGACGTCCTTGGCCGCCTCCATTTGAATCGGTCCCCCGTCCATCATGATCATGTCCGGCATCGGCTTTTCTTCCTTTAGGAGCCGGGAGTAGCGCCGAAAGATCACTTCGCGCGTCGAAGCGGCTTCGTCGGCGTGGTCAACGACGGTGGTTAGCTTGTACTTGCGGTACAGCTTTTTAGCCGGTTCGCCGTTGACAAAGACCACCATCGCCGAGACCGGATCGGCCCCCTGAATGTGGGAGTGGTCGAAGGCTTCGATCACGTGGCCGGTTGGCAGGCCCAGTTCGTCGGTGATCTCTTTCATCGCCCCGGTCGTTTTCTGGCGGTCCATTTCCAGCAGGCGGAACTTTTCGTTTAAAGACAGGATGGCGTTTTCCTTAGCCATGTCCAGCAGGTCGCGTTTCTCCCCGCGCTGGGGGGTCCGCACCGGCACCCCTAAGATCTCCTCGATTTCTTGGTTCGGTAATCCCTCCGGCAAGAGGATTTCCTTTGGCAACAACTTGTTGCGCCGGTTGTAGAACTGGAGGATAAAGGAAGTCATTTCCTCTTCGGCCGTATCGACCACCGGGAAGAGCCGTTTTTCACGCTTCATTAACCGGGCCTGGCGAATGAAGAAGACCTGGATACTTAGCCAGCCCTTGTCCAAGTAAAAGTTAAAGAGGTCGCGGGGGGTCTTATCGTTTGAAATGATCTTTTGTTTTTCGACCGTTACTTCAATGTAGTGGAGCTGGTCGCGAATCTCGGCCGCCCGTTCAAATTCGAGCTGCCCGGCAGCCCGCTCCATCCGGGCGGTCAACTGCTTTTTCACCTGGGCGGTATTGCCATTTAAAAAGGACTTAATCCGCTTAGTTTGAACGGCGTATTCTTCTTCCGGTACTTCCTTAAAGCAACACCCCAGGCACTGGCCGAGGTGGTAATACAGGCACGGCCGCCCCTGGTAGCCATGGCACCGGCGTAAGGGAAAGACCTTTTGAATGAAGTGAACCGTTTCTTCGGCCGCGTAGACGTTGGGGTAGGGGCCAAAGTAGTAGGCGCCGTCTTTTTTGACTTGGCCGGTAATCTTAATGATCGGGTCGCGCTCGTTGGTGATTTTGATGTAGGGATACCCCGTCCCCCGCTTAAGCTTAATGTTGTAGTAGGGTTGGTGTTTTTGAATCAGGGTGATCTCCAACAAAAAGGATTCCTTATTGGAGGAGGTGACGATCGTTTCGAAGTCGGCCACTTCTTCGACCATCGCCGCCACCTTCCCCGTGTGACTAGACTTGAAGTAGGACCGCACCCGGTTCTTTAAGTTTTTGGCCTTGCCGACGTAAATGATCTGGGCGTTGGCGTTTTTCATTAAGTAGCAGCCCGGCTGGTCCGGCAAGAGGGCCAGCTTATGTTCTAAGTACTCACTTGCCAATCTCGTTCCCCCTTTAAACAGGTGTTTGATAAATCTATTTTACGGCTTTTTGGGGGCGGGGGCAAAGAAAAGGCCGTGCTACCGCTCCCTGCAAATAAACATCCGGTCCTTCGCAAGTACTTTGCGAAGCGACCGGATGTTTATTTAAAGCAACGTGCAATTTACCCCTGTCCTAGCTTAGTGGCTAAGTCTGGCCGGAGAACGATGCGTGCCGCATCAACCCCCGACCTTTCCTTAGCCCACGGCCTGCTTAATGGTTGGCTCGCACTTCCTTTAATTACGCATTCAATATCTTTTCCAAGAAGTCCTGGGCCCGCTCAGTCTTGGGGTTGGTAAAGAATTCTTGGGGGCTGGCCGCCTCTTGGATGTTCCCGTCGGCCATGAACCAGATTTCATCGGCCACGTTCTTGGCGAAGCCCATTTCGTGGGTCACCACGACCATCGTCATCCCGTTGTTAGCTAGCTCTTGCATTACTTTGAGCACTTCCCCCACCATTTCCGGGTCCAGGGCGCTGGTTGGTTCATCGAAGAGCATCACTTCCGGGTTCATCGCCAGCGCCCGGGCGATGGCCACCCGCTGCTTTTGCCCCCCGGATAAGGACAGTGGGTAGGCATCAGCCTTATCGTCCATGTCCACTTCGCTTAACAGTTGGTGTCCCAGCTTTTGTGCTTGTTCCTTGTCCATCCCCTTAACCTTAATTGGGGCGAGGGTTACGTTGTCTAACACGGTCATGTTAGGAAAGAGGTTGAAGCCTTGGAAAACCATCCCCATCTTTTCGCGGACGGTTTGAACTTCCTTGGCCCCCATCTCAACCAGGTTTTGCCCCTCAAATAACACGGCGCCCGCACTCGGTTCTTCTAGCAGGTTCAAACACCGTAAGAAGGTACTCTTCCCGGCCCCGGACGGCCCAATCACGCAGATCACCTGGCCCTTTTTGACCTCTTCGTTAACCCCGTCTAAGATGATGTTTTTACCGAAGGACTTCTTGAGGTCCTTAATTTCAATCATTGTTTTATCTTCCATCGTTGCTCCCTCGTCTCTGTTGATAATGAAACCATTATACTAACTAACGAATTATTATGCAAGTAAATCGCATATAAATCCCCATTTTCCCGATTTATGCATAACAAAGCGGCGCCGCTTTGCTTTTTTTCATCCGGCATCTGTGCTAAAATAGCCCTAATTTAGCACCACAAAGGAGGATGCCTAATGGGACTTGTCACTCGCCGCAGCGATAAGCTGGACGACTTATTCAATAAGTTCGCTAGCGACCCGCTCAAGCCGGTTAAAAAACCGGACGACCAACCAAAGGACGCCAAAGAAGACGCCGCTAAAAAAGAAGATTCCGCCAAGTAAAAGTGGGTGGGAAATAACCTACTCGGCAGGCCGTATGACTAAGCTAGGACGAACGGTTGGTGCGGTACGCACCGTTCTTCGGCCTGCTTAGACACTAGGCCTGCGGTTATTGACCACGTTTTCTGTCTAACATTTGGGAATACAGCAAGAGGCCGGGAAAAACGGAGTTTTTTCCCGGCCTCAATCGAAAAAGGGGCTGGGAGAACACATCTCCCAGCCCCTTTCATCATTTTTAAGGTACCGTACACAAAGTAGGGCTTCCCACCCTAGGCCTGTTTATTAAAGCCGTTTGGGTAACGGCGGTTCAAGGTTTCAATATTGTCCTTGGCCACCTGATCGAAGGGAATATCGGCCCATTCGGCAATTTGGGACAGGTACCATAAGACATCACCTAACTCGTGGGTCAACTGGTCCTTATCCAAGGGGTGACCCTTAAAGGTGTAATTTTTGACCAGGTCAACCACCTGACCGGCCTCGCCCGCTAGGCCCAGGGCACAGTTAGTCAGTACCTGTTCGTTGCCGTAGCGGGTTCTTTTGGCCGCTTTTTGATAGTCATTAAACTCCATTAGTCACTTACTCCCGTCCGTTCTTCAATCCACTGCCAAACCGACTCGGCGCCCTTTTTAGTTGTCGCCGAAAAGAGGATTAAGTCCTGATCCTTTGCGGCGCCCAGGCCCTCTTTGACGACCTTGACGATCCGGTTATGGGCGTTGGGCTTGACCTTGTCAACCTTGGTGGCCACCACCAGGGTCGGGATGTGGTAGTAGGCTAACCACTGAAACATCATCCGGTCGTCTTCCGTCGGGGCGTGGCGCCCGTCAACTAATTGGACGACTCCGCGCAGTTGTTCGCGGGTGGTCAGGTAGTTTTCGATCATCTTACCAAACTTTTCCCGCTGCTTCTTGGAGACCTTGGCGTAGCCGTAACCGGGCACGTCGACAAAGTAAAGCTTGTGTTCAACCTCATAGAAGTTCAGGGTCTGGGTCTTCCCCGGTTGGCTCGAGGTGTGGGCGTAGTTTTTCCGGTTAATCAACACGTTGGTCAACGAAGACTTCCCAACGTTGGAGCGGCCGACCAGGGCTAACTCCGGCAGGGCCGTGGCTGGGTACTGGTTTTCTTCGACCGCCGAGATCGTTAATTCAACATCATGTACTTGCATTCGTCTTCCTCGCCTAGGATGCTTGGTCGCTTTGCAACACGTATTCTGGGGCGGTGTGCTTGGTGACGCATTCCTTATTGATGACCACCTTAACCACGTCCTGGCGGCTTGGTAAGTCAAACATGATGTCGCGCATCACGTCTTCAATGATCGAACGCAGCCCCCGGGCACCCGTGTTCCGGTCAATCGCCATCTTAGCCATTGCTTGCAGGGCCCCCGCCGTGAAGTGTAGTTCCGCCCCGTCTAAGCGGATCAGTTCTTGGTACTGCTTAACCAGGGCGTTCTTTGGTTCCGTCAGGATCCGCACTAAGTCGGCTTCATCAAGCTTTTCTAAGGCGGTCATGACTGGGAGGCGCCCGATAAATTCAGGGATCAGCCCAAACTTCAGTAGGTCTTCTGGAATGACGTGTTGTAAGATATTCTTTTCAGTCACGTCGTTAATTTCCTTGGAGTCGGTCCCAAACCCGATCGTCTTATCCCCTAAGCGTTCCTTGACGATCGTTTCAATCCCGTCAAAGGCTCCCCCGACAATGAAGAGGATGTTCTTGGTGTCCACCTGAATGAACTCTTGTTGCGGGTGCTTACGACCACCCTGCGGCGGAACGTTGGCGATCGTGCCTTCCAGAATCTTTAAGAGGGCCTGTTGAACCCCTTCCCCGGAGACGTCCCGGGTGATTGAAACATTTTCGCTCTTCTTGGCAATCTTATCGATTTCATCGATGTAGATGATCCCCTTTTCGGCCCGGTCGATATCAAAATCGGCAGCTTGGAGGAGCTTTAAGATGATATTTTCAACGTCTTCCCCTACGTAACCCGCTTCGGTCAGGGTGGTGGCGTCGGCAATGGCGAACGGCACGTTTAGGATCCGGGCCAGCGATTGGGCCAAGTAGGTCTTCCCGGACCCGGTCGGCCCGATCACGGCGATGTTAGACTTTTGTAATTCGGTATCGTTATTATCACCGGTCACCATGGCGTTAACCCGCTTGTAGTGGTTGTATACGGCTACGGCGAGGGTCTTCTTAGCGTCTTGTTGACCAATTACGTAGTCATCTAATTGATTTAAAATTTCTTGCGGGGTCGGAACGGTGAACGTTTCTGCTTCCGTGCGGTCCTCGGCTAGCTCCTGGTCAATGATTTCTTGGCACAGGGCCACGCATTCATTACAGATGAACACGCCGGGACCGGCAACGATCTTTTGCACTTCCGACTGAGACTTCCCACAAAAAGAACAGTGGACATCTTGTCCAGTGGTATCTTCAAACATTTACTTACCTCCTAATGGTAATCGATAGGATAATCATAACAGACGTACGCTGCGTTTTAAAATAATTAAGCTACCAATTAAAAAGGAGGGTCGCAACAAGCATGGCTGTTGCGACTCCCCCTTTGGGTAAAGATTAATCACGGTAAATGATTAGTCCTTGTCAGCGGCCTTGGCGGTTTGCTTTGCGGAATCCGCAATCAGGTCAACGGCCTTCTTGATTTCGATATCGTGTTCCAGCATGTCGCGGGTCAAAGCCTTGGATACGGCTTCTTCGTCCATCCCGTATTGCTTTGCCAGGTCAGCGATTTCGTTTTGAACGTCTTCGTCAGTAGCGTTTAGGTTAGCATCCTTTACAACGGCTTCCAATACCAAGTTGGTCTTCACCCGCTTAGCTGCGTCGTCAGCAAATTGCTTGCGCAGGTCGTCTTCCGTCGTGTTGGTGATTTGGAAGTACATTTGTGGGTTGATCCCTTGTTGTTGCATGCCGGCCAAGTATTGTTGGAGTTGACGGTTAGTGTCATCGTCTAACATGGCTTGCGGAATTTCTTCCGTTTCGGCGTTGGCAACGGCTGCTTCAATCGCAGCGTCTTCGATGGCTGCCTTAGCAGCGGCTTCCTTTTGGTCTTGGAGTTGCTTTTTAACCTTGTCCTTTAATTCGGCCAGGGTTTCAACGTCTTCGTCGACGTCCTTAGCAAATTCATCGTCCAGTTCCGGAAGTTGCTTTTCCTTAACTTCGTGGATCTTAACCTTGAAGAGGGCGTCCTTACCAGCTAAGTCCTTAGCGTGGTAGTCTTCTGGGAAGGTAACGTTAACGTCCACGTCTTCGCCCGCCTTGTGGCCAACTAATTGGTCTTCAAAGCCCGGGATAAAGGAGCCAGAACCCAGAACTAAGGAGTAGTTATCAGCGGAACCGCCATCAAACTTTTCCCCGTCTACGGAGCCTTCGTAGTCGATGACAACGGTGTCGCCGTCGGCAGCTGCTTCGTCTTCCTTAAGCACCAGTTCTGCTTGTTGTTGACGCTTGTTTTCTAATTCGCTGTCAACGTCGGCGTCGGAAACGGAAGTGTCTTGTTCAGGAACTTCCATCCCCTTGTAGTCGCCCAAGGTTACTTCTGGCTTAACCGCCACAGTGGCCGTCAAGGTCCAAGGTTGACCCTTTTCCATGCTTTCAACGTTAACTTGTGGTTGGTCGACCGGTTCGATGCCCGCTTCCTTGATGGCGGCTTCGTAAGCATCCGGTAAGACGTCGTTTAAAGCATCTTGGTAGAGGGATTCTTCCCCGTACATTTGGTTGAAGATCGTCCGCGGAACGTGGCCCTTACGGAAGCCAGGAACCGAAATCCGCTTTTGGGTGCGGGTAAAGGCGTGGTCAATCCCCTTTTGAATGGTTTCAGTGTCGATATCGAACGTTAACGTCCCCTTTGGAGCGTCGCTATCGCGTTCCCATTTTACTGACATTTCATTTCCTCCAATAACATATCTATTTAGCCTCCCGTCAATTGGCGAGAGTCCTACATACTTTTTAATTCTACCCTAGAAAGGAGGGTATTTCAATTAAAAATCCCGGTAGTCCGCCAATAAAAAAAGCCGCGATAAATCGCGACTCTTTTAGAAGTTAATTCCCGAGATTAGTCGAGCACTTCGGATACCACACCGGCACCAACAGTGTGACCACCTTCACGGATGGTGAACTTCAGACCCTTTTCAAGGGCAACTGGCTTTTGCAGTTCAACAGTGAAGGTAACGTTGTCACCAGGCATAACCATTTCAACACCATCTGGGAGTTCAATGGTACCAGTAACGTCAGTAGTGTGGAAGTAGAATTGTGGGCGGTAGTTGGAGAAGAATGGCGTGTGACGGCCCCCTTCTTCCTTGGTCATAACGTAGACTTCACCCTTGAATTGCTTGTGCGTTTGGATGGAGCCTGGTTCTGCCAGAACTTGACCACGTTCGATTTGGTCGTGAGAAACCCCACGTAAAAGGACACCGACGTTGTCCCCGGCTTCCCCAAGATCAAGGGTCTTGTGGAACATTTCAACACCGGTAACAGTGGACTTGATAACGTCTTCCTTCAAACCAACGATTTCAACTTCGTCACCGATCTTAACAGTACCACGGTCGATACGACCAGAAGCAACAGTACCACGACCAGTGATAGTGAAGACGTCTTCGACAGGCATCATGAATGGCTTGTCAGTAGGACGCTTTGGAGTTGGGATGTATTCGTCAACGACGTCCAGAAGGTGAAGAACAACTTGTTCTTGTTCTGGGTCACCTTCGAGGGCCTTAAGAGCGGACCCACGAACAACCGGAACATCATCGCCAGGGAAGTCGTATTCGGACAGAAGGTCACGAACTTCCATTTCAACTAAGTCAACCAGTTCGTCATCGTCAACAAGGTCAGTCTTGTTAAGGAAGACAACGATGTATTCAACACCGACCTGGCGAGCCAGAAGGATGTGTTCACGAGTTTGTGGCATCGGACCATCAGTTGCGGCAACAACTAAGATCGCACCGTCCATTTGAGCGGCCCCAGTGATCATGTTCTTAACGTAGTCGGCGTGCCCTGGAGCGTCGATGTGAGCGTAGTGACGCTTTTCCGTTTCGTATTCAACGTGGGCAGTGTTGATAGTGATACCACGTTCCTTTTCTTCTGGAGCAGCATCGATATCAGAGTAGTCTTCTGCCTTGGCAAGGCCCTTAGCGGCCAATACCTTGGTGATAGCTGCGGTTAAAGTAGTCTTCCCGTGGTCAACGTGGCCAATAGTACCGATGTTAACGTGGGGCTTAGTACGTTCATAATGTTCTTTTTCTGCCATTAATGAAACCCTCCTGAAAAATTACAAGTAACATGCCAGACCACCAGGGGTGTTCTGACACACCTTTAGATTAATTGTACTACTCCGCCAAACCAATTTAAAGGATAAAATCAGTTCCGGCGAAGAATTCTTAATAATGGTATCAGATCAGTTAGCATTTGTAAACGAATTTAGCTAAATTCAACTAAGCCTTGTCACTAGTGCGTTAATCCGCTCCTGCCAATGGTGTGCACGCAAGATTGGCTCCTCATTTCCGCTTGCCGAATACGCCACCAAGGCCTGCACCCAAGCGTCAGGATCTTCAATTGCTAACTCCACAAAGGGGTACAAAAAGGCCAGTTGCAGGTGGAATTCTCGCAGGTAGGTTTGATACGAGAGCGGGTCTTGATCAGCGAAGCGGGCGGCAATTAACTGTTCCCCCTCCTTGACGACGGTCAGTTCACCCAGCGGCTTGAGCTCCTTGATGTTTAAAGGGTGCTCTTTTTCATCAAGCCAGAGCACCGTGAGCTCTTCGTTAAGCCGTAGCTGTTGGAGGACCTGCACCAGTGATGATTTGATCAACGGGTGGGTATCCGGGTCACGCAGTAAGAACTTAGCCCCCACCAAGTAATCGCTGAGCGGGAGCATCCGCCCCTCGCTAAAGCGGCGCTGTTGTTCACGAAAGCTACAATCCCCCATGTGGATAAATTGGCGGCGCCGACTCGCTAAGGTCTGCGCCCCCACCCGGTCATATTGTTCTTCGGCCCGTTTGACCAGGCGCCCCTCCGCATCCGTTAAGTGGGTCGCCAAACTGATGAATTGGCGGGCGGGGATAAACAGTTGGTTTTTAAGGGCCAACTGGACGTAAAAGTCCGCTAGTTGACGGGATTGGTCATAATCGGCCAAGTGGCGTTCAGCGACCTGGTAGGCCTCGACAAAGCGTTGGTCTTCAAACAGTGCCCGGGCTAACTGGCGGTTGACGGCAAAGTCATCGACCTCTAAATCAAGCTCTTGCAACAGCCGAATCCCCTCACCAAATTGCCCCTGATCGATTGCTTGGGTGGCCTGCTTAAATCGTGCTCCTTGTTCCGGTGTCATAGTGCCCTCCTTCTTGCAGATAAAGAAGGGGCTCCTAGTACCGTTCGTAATTGAACAACTAGAAGCCCATCTGTTTAATTGGTTACTTAATTACTTTGCTTCGCTCGCCGGACGCTTCTTGCCCCGCCCCCGACCACCACGGGAATTGTGGTGCTTTTTGGCCGGTTTCTTGGCCACCGGTGCCTTGGTAGCTTCCTTGGTCGCCTTAGTGTGGTTCTTACGCTTGGGGTGCTGGTTGATTTCCATGATCACCGGCAGGATCACCGGGTGACGCTTGGTTTGGTTGAATAAGAAGCGGTTCAGTTTGTCGCGAACATTTTGCTTCAGGTGTCCCCAATCGAATTCCTTTTGGTCGAGGTCTTCTTGGACCACCTTTTCGACCAGGTCGGCCGCTTGGTTCATCAACTCACGGTTAGTCTTCACGAAGACAAAGCCCCGTGATGTGATCTGCGGACGGGCGACGATCTTTTTCTTCTTGCGGTCAATCGTAGCCACCACGACGAAGATTCCGTCTTCGGAAAGGACCCGCCGGTCGCGTAAGACGATGTTACCGATGTCACCAACCCCGGTTCCGTCAATCATCGTGTTGCCAACTTCAACCCGGTCCCCCAGGTGGAACTTGCCATCTTCATAGGAGAGAACGTCCCCCTTAGCGGTAATGAAGATGTTTTCGGCCGGGATGCCGACTTCTTCAGCCAGTTCGGCGTGCCGGTCAAGCAGCCGGTATTCCCCTTGGATCGGGATAAAGAACTTCGGCTTCATGAAGTTCAGCATTAGTTGCTCGTCATTTTGACTGGCTTGGCCAGACGGGTTTAAGTCATCGGCAATAAACTTAACCTCGGCCCCCGCCCGGTAAAGCATATCCTTGGTCTTTTGGACCATTGTTTCGATCGCGTACGACGGCGTGGTGGTCACAAAAACCAGGTCGGTGCTGGTCAGCTGGATGTCTGGGTCGTCACCATTGGCGATCTGTTGCAAGGACTTGGTGGGTTCGCCCATCCGTCCGGTGACTAAAATCACCACTTGGTCGTCATCAAGGTCCAAGGCCTCTTCAAAGGAGATCAACGTATCGTCCGGAATTTGGAGCAAGTTGAGCCCCTCCGCCGTCTCGATGATCTGCTCGAGGTCCTCGCCGGACAACACGATTTTGCGGTCGGTGGCCAGTGCCGCGTCAACAATCTGTTGGATCCGCATGATGTTGGAAGCCACCGATGCAACCACGATCCGGCCCTTGGTGTTTTCAAAGGTGTCTTTGATGTAGGCGCGGATGTCACGTTCCCTGGTCGAAGCGCCGGTAATTCCCGCCCCAGCTGAATCACTGAGCAAGGCCAGCACCCCTTCGGTTCCAACTTCGGCTAACCGAGCCAAGTTGGTCTGGTAACCCTTAACGGCGGTTTGGTCAAACTTAAAGTCCCCGGTGTAAACGATCGACCCTTCCGGCGTCTGAACGTCAATCCCCAATGTATCCGGAATGATGTGGGTCGTGGTGAAAAAGCCGATCGTAACGTTACCAAATTTGATGGTCTTAGTTTCGTCAACCACGTGGAAATCGTTAAACTTCTTAACCTGCTTGTTTTCCTTAACCGCCAACTTAGCGAGGGCGATCGTCAACTGGGACCCGTACACCGGCACCTTAAAGTCGGCTAAAAAGTACGGCAGTGCCCCAATGGCGTCGGCGTGACCGTGGGTTAAAAAGACCCCCTTAATTTGGTCAGCGTGGTCTTGTAGGTACGACCAGTCCGGAATGACCACGTCGATCCCCATCAGCTCGTTTTCCGGGTATTTTAACCCACAGTCGAGAATAAAAATCTGGCCGTCCACTTCCACGGCGTACATGTTCTTCCCGTTTTCGCGGACCCCGCCAAAAGGAATAATCTTAATCTTGCTCATGGCTTCTCCTTTAATTTGTTCAATATTTACTTGTAAATGCCCCACCCGACCGGTTGTCTAATGGGCTCTTTTTTCACTCACAAATCATTACTATTCATCTTACCACAGATCGTAAATTAGGGCGACAAAGTTAAAGACGCCCGCCCGGGTCACCGGACAGGCGTCTATTATCATTGAATTAAGCCACTTGGTTCGTAACTGCCCCGGAAGAGGTTTTTCTTTAGGTCCTCTGCCGACAGCGGGGTGGTCATGTTTTCAAACCCCTTAAACGTAGTCAGGGATTGCAGGGCGCTCTTTTGGTAACGCAAGGCCCGGCGTAACCCGAATTCGGTCAGTGAGCCGTCTTTAATGAACCGCGGAACCGCGCCATCTGCCCACTCGGGGTTAAGTCAGGGCGGTTGACCCGGTCGGTCATGTCCTCTAAGACCTCTAAGTACTCCGGCCCCAACTGAAGCTGACTGGCAAAGAGCTCTAGTCGTTCTAAAAAGGCCAGCGCCGTTGGTGCATACTTGGTCGGCTCGGTTGGCCTTTCCACCGCTACCACCTCGTTGAGCTGATTCGCCCTGGTAATCGTTTCACAAACGGCCTCTTCATCTAGCCCGGGAGTCATGATGAAATAAGAAGCCATGATCCGAAGAAAGTAGAGGGTGTTTAGCCGAATACCGGCCATGCTCCAAGGATCGAGGTCGAGCATCCGCAACTCAATGTAGTTAACCCCCCGCTCCTCCATTTCTTCAAAGCTCCCCTGGCTCTTTAAGCGAATGGCACCGTGAAACTGGGCGACGTCGATAATTTCTTTTTTCTTAACTCCGGCCAAGACCCGGTTAACGTAACGGCGAACGTTGGTGTAGTCACCAGCAAAGCGCATATCAAACCCGTAGTGGTTCTGGCGAAGGCTGCGCACCGGGTGGTCAGGTTGGGGATCGCCCGGGTTAAAGAAGTTTCGCTCGGCCACCGGGCTGGCCCCCAAGAGGTAGGTTAACAACCACCGGTAACGTGTGAACCCTTGGGCTAATAAGATGTAGAGGTGATTTCTGACCGCTTCTTTACTATTAAATCTAGACTGGTACTTCTCCCAGATCATATTAACAACCCGGTCATCAATGCTCAAACTAACGTGCACCCCACAGGGCAAGCCCTTATTGACCGCCCCCATGTTGGCTAGCACCCGCTTTAAATAGGCTTCTTTTTCAGGCGTTGTCTTTGCCAACTGAATCTTTTGGGCGTCCGCAAAGGCCGGTGGCATCGACAGGGGCCACAAAACCTCATTGGGCGCTAATGCATTGCGCAGGGCGTTATTGAGACTGTATAGGTAATGAACCGCATCCCGGGCGTTATTGGCCGCCGGCGTTACCACCTCGGTCATTGTCTCGGTAAAGTCCTTGGTAATCCACGGATTATCTAAACTAATGCTGGCCGGGGTCGTTTCAGGACTCAATTCACCTATGTTATCAGCCCGGTGCATTTCTACTTCCAGGCCCATGTTAAAGTCGAACGTTTTAGCGACCGCTTCGTTTTCAAAAATTGTTTGGCCAATCTCGCTAAACATATGTATTCCCCCTCATCAATTAGTTTTCATTAATCTCTAATTGATTTCTCATAAGAATACTCGTTAGCAAGTGAAAAGTCAAAATAAAAAGACCGCAACGAAACCGTTACGATCTTCATTAATGGCCCCCAGTAAACTGGGCACCCTGGAAAATAATTACCGACGAAGACCAAGGGCCTTAATCAGTTCCCGGTAAGCAGGAAGGTCAGTCCGACGGAGGTAAGCCAACAGGTTACGACGGTGACCGATCTTCTTCATCAAACCACGTTGTGAGTGGTAATCGTGCTTGTGTTCGCGAAGGTGTTCGTTGAGTTCGTTAATGTCTGCAGTCAAAACAGCCACTTGAACTTGGGTTGAACCAGTGTCCCCTTCGTGAGTAGCGAATTGCTTGATGATTTCGTTCTTCTTTTCCTTTGAGATAGCCATGAATGTTTCCCACCTTTCAAATTTTGGAAGACCCGCCACTAGGTAAGACGTCGGTGAGGATCGTCAAACCGAGTGGGGGTTAAGCTTGGTTAAATAACCTTAATCACTATACTTAACTTTGCCTCCAATTGCAAGTCGGAATCTTCTTCTAGCTGGTAGTTGCATTCAAAAGTGAGATTCGCTATAATAAAAAAGTTGAAAATTCTGGTCAACTGATACCAAACGGTGACGGAGGTGAAATCGAAATGCCAATTATCAAGTCAGCGATTGAACGTGTACGTGTAAATGAAAAGGCCGCTGCCCGGAACGCTTCCCAAATGAGCGCAATGCGGACTGCCATCAAGAAGTTTGACAAGGCTAAGTTAGCAGGTGCTGACAACCTTGACGACTTATACAAGGCCGCTATTTCCGCTATCGACCATGCCCACTCTAAGGGCCTGATCAAGGCGAACAAGGCTGCACGTGACAAGTCACGTCTTTCCGCCCGTTACGCAAAGTAAGCGCGGTTAGCCAATAAAAGAAAAACGTCCCTGCCAATTTGGCGGGGGCGTTTTTTTGTGCCCCAAAACTTAAAAAATCCTGCCGACGAATCACCACCATGGCAATCCACCGACAAGATTTAGCGTCGTGCCTAAAACTCGACCAATAACTACAGGACGCAGATCGGTCCGGACTACGCAGGTCGCTCGTCCACGCTTACATCCGACCTGCCTCAGAAGTCCTTGGCCACTCTCCTCATTAGGAAACCTTTTGCTTGGTGTACTGGAGTAAGAAGAGTTGGAATAATAACTCCGGATCCTGTTGAGTCGACTTTAACGCCCGCTCACAACGGATCAGCCCTAAGTATGCGTGGGACAGGTCATCCATGCTAAAGCGCCGGGCCGTTTGTAAGCCTAATTTAACCCGGTACGGGTGAACCTTTAACTGACCCGCTAGCGTCCCCTGGCTAAGGCCCCGGTTGCTCAACACCTTAATTTGCAAGAGCAAGCGGAACTGACTAACTAAAATGGCGTTGATTTGTAAGGGGGCCTGCTGGCTTTCTAATAGCTCCCGGTACAAACGAACGGCCTCCACCTGCTCACGATTTAACACCGCCTGAACCAGGTCAAAGACGTTTTCGTCCAGTGATTGGGGGACTAAACCGGCCACGGCCGCATCAGTCACCCGCTTATCTTGGTAAACCGCTAGTTCAATCACCGGCACGGCGGCCATCATCTTTCCGTAATCGGCGTTGGTACGGCGAACGAGTTCATCAATGGCTCCCCGCCCGAGTTGGTAACCATCCGCTTGAAACCGCTGTTCAACAAGGCGACGGGCCCGGGGTTCGTCTAAGGGCGCCGCCGAAACCTCGACCGCCAACTTCTTAAGGTCCTTGACCACTCCCTTGCGGCCATCGAGCTTTTCGTAGGGGGCCAACAAAACTAGCACCGTTGTTGGCTGGGGGTGCTTTAAGTACTCACGGAGCACCTCACCGTCTTGTTTAAGCGCCCCGCGGCTAGTCCCACCAGTCAAAAAGGCCGGCTTATTCAAAATGACTAGCCGCCGCTCCCCAAAAAAGGGCGCCGCCATTGCATCATCTAAGGCGTCAGCCAAGGGGGTGGTTTCCATGTCGTAGCTACCGACGTTCATGACCCGCTCTTCTTCTGGGATCAGGTTTAAAAAGACGTCTTTGGCCTCCTGTTGCAAGACCGCTTGCGTACCCAACACTAGGTACACCATGGCGGGGTTGGCCCGCTTTAGTTGTTTGCTCAGTTCTTGAATGTCCACGTCATCACCGCTTTCTGTCAGTTGCTCAATTGAAGTTGTTCAGGAGTGTTATGGGTAATAAAGTGCCCACCCCGGGAATTGTACCGATACGTAATCATCCCTTGGGTTTGCGTTGAATAGGTTTGGATGTGTAATTGCGCGAGGGTCGTTAACGTCTCTTGGTTGGGGTGCCCGTACCGGTTATTGCGCCCGGCAGATATGATCCCCACCCGGGCACCCACCTGCTTTAAAAAGGTCGGCGAACTGGAGGTCTTACTGCCGTGGTGGCCAAGCTTAACCACCGTTGCCCTTAAATTCGGGTAATGCGCCAAAACAGCTAATTCCCCAGCTTGGGGAAGGTCGCCAGTAAACACAAACCGCTTACCGCCAAACTCGCCAGCCAAGACGACCGAATCATCGTTGGTGGCCTCCCCCGGCGTAAACGGGTGCAGGATGGTAAGGCCACCAAAGCCCGGCGCTTGACTGGTAATCGGTATAATCTGGGTCCTAGTGTTGCTCGGCAACCGCTTGGTAAACTTGGTCATCTTTTCCATTCCCGCTGGGACGTAGAGGCGCTCCACCCGCATGCTGGTTAATACCGTTGGTAGGTAGCCAATGTGGTCCGCATCACTGTGCGACAGCCACACCGCGTCCAAGTGATCAATTCCCTCGCTTTTGAGGTAATTTAAAGAGGTGCTGGTGGCCTTATCAGTGGCCGAATTAGTTCGTTTCTTCCACCCCTCCGTTTGAAAGTTAAGTTTACCCCCGGTATCAATCATCATCACCCGCCGGTTGAAGGGTTCACGGATGATAATGCAATCACCCTGACCAATGTCGACGAAGGTGACCTCACCTTGTAGGGGAAAATGGAGCCACACAAAGGTGACAACGTAGCCGAGAACCAGCCACTTAACGGCGCCCCGCTTTTCCCAAGTCACCATCGTTAATAAAACTAAGCTCACCGCTACCCAAGCAGGTACCTTGCCAAAGGTAATCGTCCCGGGAAGGTTAGCCAAGGCGGCCAACCCCCGGTGAAATAAGATCAGGCCGGCGTTGACCACCGCTCCCAAGCCTGGAAACAGTGGGTACAAGATTCCCCCGCCAATTGCCAGGGGCATGATGATCAGCGAGAAAAAGGGGATCATCAGGTAGTTGATGACCAGGCTTAGTAAGTGAAATTGGTAAACCGAATGCAAGAGCGGTGGCAAGCTAACCAAAGAAAGGCGTAGGGTCTGTTTGAGGCCACTGGGCTGCTCAAACCAGGTCAGGCAAAACGATAGCAGGTAGGACAACTGGCCCCCCATTGACAAGAGGATACTCGGACTGATGAGGGTTTGAATTAACAAACTGATCGCCCAAGGGAGCATTCCCCGTAGGCCAACCAACTGTCCTAATAACTGTAGCTCCATCATCATGCTGGCCCGCCCCAGGCTTACCGAACCGCCCCCCACTACCCAGTAGAGGGGCAAGAGGATTAACAATAACCCCCGGCTGGTTTCCTTAGTCAAGCCTAGGCGTGCAAACAAACCGCGGACCACCCCGCACAAAACCACCAGGTGTAAACCCGACAGGCAAAACAGGTGGATGATCCCCAGTTGCTTGACCGCTACCATCTCACTGGCGGTCGCCGGATCCTGTTCACCAATCAACAGCCGCCGGCAGTACCCCGCTAGCGGCTGGGGTAAATTAGCCATGTGGTGACTAAAGTTGGCCCGCAACTGGTGCAGAAAGTCCGTTAGGCGGTGTGACGCTTGGGCTACCAAGACCGGGGCTTTCCCGGTCACCTGATTATAAATTCCCCGGTTGGCCTGGTAGGCCCTTCGATCAAATTCGTTGGTGTTAGTTGCCGGTAAGATTTGTTCCACCTTACCGGTGACGTTCAGCTTTACCGGGGTAGTCACCTCTTGAAGTTGACGTTGTTGGTCCTGACTCTGGAGGGTTAAGAAGAGTTGCACCTTAGACCCGCTTTCGGTAACGGCAACCGCCGAAGCCAGGTCACCGTTAATTCGCCAGGCGTCGGGCTGAACCGTTAGTTGCCCCGTAAAGTCGCCAGCCGGCTGCGTTTGTGCCTGGCGCTGAGCAAGTAGCTGCCCACACCGTAAGCCGATGATCACGATCACCCCAACCGTCAGCCAAGTTGTCCGGCGGTCGCGCTGGCAAAGTACCCGGCCGAATAAAAGAAGCAACCCCACCGCGGCCCAGTTTTGGTGGCCGATTAACCAAGCGGCGGTCAGGGAAGCAGCAAGGGCCAAGAACAGGCCCCGCAAAGAAGCCATTTAGTCCGGGTTAATGTATTGGTCGAGGTTAACCTGGTCTAAGATATCTGCGTCTAGTTTGATTTGGTGAAGGGTGACGCCCTTTAGCTCAATCAACTTCATAGCGTAATCATCGTTATGGTAATTACGGAGGTAATTGATTTGGGTGATCCCGGCTTGTAAGAGGCTCTTCGTGCACTGCAAGCACGGGAAGTCAGTCACGTAGACCATCGCCCCGTCCGTCGAGGTGCCAAACTTGGCGCACTGCAAAAGGGCATTCATTTCCGCGTGGATCGTCCGCACACAGTGACCATCGCGCAGGTAACAACCGACGTCGATGCAGTGCTCATCACCAGCCACCGCCCCGTTATAGCCGGATCCGATGATCCGTTTGTCGCGAACCAACACGGCCCCCACCGACAAGCGGGTGCAAGTGCTCCGGGATGCCAACAGGGCGGCTTGAACCATGAAGTACTGGTCCCAATCAATTCTTTTTTTCATTTTGATACCCCCTTAAGTGTCACCCACTAGTATAGCAAACTTTCTGGGTCATGCCTAAACCGCCAGCCGGTCTTTGATTTTGGCCACCGTTTTATCGCCAAAGCCGTCAACGTTTTTCAAGTCCTCGACCGTCTTGAAACCGCCGTGTTCCTGCCGGTAGGCAATGATCTTATCCGCCTTTTTGTCACCAATCCCATCGATTGTTTGCAGCTGCTCTTTAGTCGCCGTGTTTAGGTTAACCGAATCACCCTGACCGCTTTGGCTCGTAGCGCTCGTGGCGTCCGTAGTCCCGGTGGTCGCCGTCGTCGCATCCGCCACTTTTTCTCCTTGGGCCGGTACGTACACGACCTGTTGGTCTTGGAGCTCCTTAGCTAAGTTAACCTGGTTTAAGTCGGCTAACGACGTCTGACTCCCCGCCGCAGCGATGGCCTCTTGCACCCGGGCCCCCTTTTTCAAGTGGTAAACCCCTGGCTTATTAACGGCCCCCTTTACGTCCACCCACACCCGCCCCGAACCGTTTTCGGTACTAGTTGCTAGGCTACTGGTCACCGCACTGGTTGCCGAATAGGCGCTCGACTGGCTAGTCGCCCCTACCGCGTCGGTAACCGGTTGGTGGGTATGCCACCACCAAAAACCCACTGCTAGCACCAAGCCGATGACAACGTAGATTTGTGAACGGTGCTCTTCCCACAGGGCCTGGAGCTGTTCGACTAATTTTTCCACCGTCAATTCCTCCCTTCACCCCTAAGTACGCAAAAAAACGATCAGGTCACGAAAAAACCTGATCGTTTTTTTATTGGTGGGTTTTAAGGTAGTTAACCGCGTCTTCAAAGGTCTGAACCGGAACTACCTTCATGTTCGGGGCATACTTTTTAGCCGTTTCCTTTGCTAGCTGGTAGTTAGTCTTGTGGCCTTCTTCGTACTTTAGGATCTCCTTGGTTGGTTTCACGTAGGGGGCAAAGAAGATCGTTGCCCCGGCATTCTTGGCGGCGATGATCTTTTTGTCGATCCCGCCAATCTCACCAACGGAGCCGTCCGCACCAATCGTCCCCGTTCCGGCAATCTTTCGCCCGTGACGGAGGTCTTGTTGGGTCAACTGCTCGTAAATCTGCAGGCTAAACATTAACCCACCGGACGGCCCGCCCAACTGCCCGGGGTTAACCGACACCGGAATCTTGGTGGTCACCTTGACGTTATCGGTCAAGATGATCCCAATTCCTGGTTTACCGGTCGAGATCTTGACCAACGGTTCGGTGGCCGTTTTTTGCTTCCCGTTGTGGAGGTAAGTTACCGTCAGCTTGTCGCCCACCTTTTGGCTGGCAATGTACTTTTGGTAGCCAGCGGCGGTGTCAAAGTGGCGCCCGTTCACCTTGGTAATCGTGTCGCCAACTTGGATCTGCTTTTTAAACTCCGAGTTGCTCTGAACCGATAAGACGTAAATCCCCAGGTACTTCTTGGTGTATTGCTGGCCGGCAGCCCGGTAGGCCACGGCGATTGCTTCGTTGATCGCCGATTGCATATAAAAGTCTTGGACCTTGGTGTAGGTCGCCGAGTTTTCGCCACCGGTCACCGAATCGGCACTTTCAATGGAAGTATGTGGATTCAACTTGGCCCACAAGTACGTAGCCGGGCGGGCCTGCTGGAGGTAGACCGAGGTGATCATAAAGCTCCCCTTGTACTTATCGGGGTGATTCTTCATCGTCACGTAGCTCTTGAGGCTATCCGCCGACCCCGGACTTTCGATGTAGAGGTTGAGTGGCCAAAATAAGAACCAACAGGCAAATAAAATTAAGGCTAAGGTTACCCCAATCCGGCGCAGTATTTGATTATCTTGCTTCTTCATTCTCTTTTTTTACCCGCTTCATTTGCCGTTTTTCCAGGCGCGCTTGCAACGCCTCGTTGATATTGGCCGGCAAGAGGGCGGCGATGTTGCCCCCCGACATGGCGACCTCTTTTAAGAGGCTACTAGAGAGGTATTGGTACTTAGGGTCCGCTAAGAAGATGATCGTTTCCACCTGGTCGTCTAGGTGGTGATTCATTGCGGCGATGTCTTTTTCGTAACGGAAATCGTCAACGTTTCTAACCCCGCGCATCAAATAATCCGCCCCAATTTTGTTCATCAGGTCAACGGTTAAGCCCGTAGCGGTGATCACCGAAACGTTGTCCAGGCCGGCGACCGCTTCTTTAACTTGGGCAACCCGCTCATCCACCGTGAACCAGGCATCCTTGCTGGTGTTAGTCATCACGGCCACGGCCAGGTGGTCAAAAAGGGCGCTCCCCCGTTTAATTAAATCCAAGTGACCAAGAGTTAGGGGATCAAAACTCCCCGGAAAGATTGCAACTTTCATATTCCTACTCCTTTCCGTCATACCGGTACACGGTCACCACCGTGATACCGTAATCTTGGCGTCGCTTAAAGGAAAAGCCGGGGAGCTGTTCTGGAAGGTTAGCCTCCTGGTTGGTTTCCGCCACCACGATTGCCCCCGGGTTTATCAAGTCCAATTCTACCATTTTTGTTAGGTCAGTTACGATCTGCTGCTTCGCATAGGGCGGGTCCAAGTAGATTAGATCAAAGTGTTCACCCTTACTTTGTAGCATGTGCAGGGCCCGCGTGGCGTCTTGTTTTAACACCACAAACTGGTCCTCGTGCTTAGTGGTCGCAATGTTTTTCTTGATCGTCTTGATCGCCGCTAGCTGACGGTCAACCAAGACGGCCCGTTCAATCCCGCGTGACACCCCTTCGATCGAAAGGCCACCCGACCCGGCGTACAGGTCCAGTGACGTTCCCCCATCAAAGTAGGGGCCAATGATGTTAAACACCGCTTCTTTCACCTTGTCGGTCGTTGGCCGCGTTGCCATTCCTGGCACCGCGCTTAATTTACGCCCCCGGTATTCACCCGCCACAACTCTCATCGTTAATCATCCTCATCGTGTGTTTTGTATAGTCCCGTCGACGCAAGGTCGGCCACGTCCGGATCTAAATCTGGTAAGGCGGACGGCACCACCCGCTTGACGTTATGCAGCTTCTCTAATCGTTCAATCGTTTCTGCGACCTGCGCCTCGTCAACGTAGATAATGGCGTAGTGGGCCCGCTTGGAAACGTAGTGGACCCGGCCGTAGTGACGGAGGGCCCGAATCACCCGGCGGCTGCTAATGTAGACGGCGAGCCCCCGGCGGGGTACCAATTCAAATTGTTCATCAGGCATTTGCATTGAGTACCCCTTCCTTGACTTGGCTCTGTTGGGCAGACCGGCGGACCCGTTGCCTCCTGGAGACATTAAAGACCAGCCCGAGGGCAAAACAAAGCACCAACATACTGGACCCCCCGTAGGAAATGAAGGGGAGGGTCACCCCAGTGATCGGCAACAGACCGCAGACCGCCCCGATGTTAAAGGAGGCTTCGACCAGGATAAAGGTTGCCACCCCGTAACAAATGAGCGTGTCGTACTGGTTAGTCGCCCGGGCCCCAATCTGAATCGTCCGGCAGACAATGATGCCTAGCCCCAGCAGAATTAAAATCACCGTGATTAACCCCAACTCCTCGGCAATCACGGCCAAGATAAAGTCGGTGTTTGGCTCCGGTAGGTACCCCATCTTTTGAATCGAGTTCCCCAGCCCCTTCCCAAACAGACCCCCGTTTGAAATGGCGTAATAGGAGTTTACCAACTGGCTACCGGCCCCGGAAGCAGAGCCAAAGGGGTTGAGGTAGCCGACGAAGCGGGCGGCCTTGTAGCCATGAATGTATTTAACGGCTAGCTCCGAGACAAAGGGCATTCCAAATACGACCCCTAAAAAGACCGAAACGAGGACCGTTACGCCGCCCTTCCACTTAGTCTTGGCACTCAAAAAGAGGATTAAGACAATCGCCGAGTTGATTGCCGCCCCCCCAAGGTCGGGCTGGATGACGATTAAAACAATCAAAACAGCCGCCACCGTCAACGGAAAGGCATACGCGTACTTGCTAAACGACTTAGGGTGCTCGCGGTAATCGGTAAAGAGACTAGCTAAGTATAAGATCAAAAAGAGCTTGCAGACTTCGGCCGGTTGGATCGAAAAGACCCCCCCTATATTGATCCACCCTTGGGCCCCGTTGATCGAGGCCCCAAACAGCTTAACGCCGATCAAAGACAAAAACATCGCCATGGCGAAGTATTTTAAGAGCCCCGGACTACGAAACATTTTGATATCAACTGAGGAAACAGACACACACACCACCAGCCCTAAGACAGCAAAGATGGCCTGCTTAACGAGGTAGGAGAAGGGGCCACTTTCGGACTGGTAGCGAACCACCGCACTGGCTGAATACACCATCACCACCCCCAATACGCACAGGGATAAAAAGGGCACTAATAGCCACGGGTCCCAAGTGGAGAACCGGCGTTTGGTTTGGTTTTTCATAAACTTAAATTCACCCCATTTTCACGACAATCGTGGTCTAATTATACACCAAACGGCCGTGACAATCCGATGTTGTCACGGCCGTTAAGAAAGCCTTATTAATTACTTGTCACGCAGGGCTGCCTTGCGCCGCTTAGCCGCCTTTTCCCGGGCGTTAGTGTCCAGGATTTGCTTACGTAAACGAACGTTTTCCGGCGTGATTTCGCAGTATTCATCGTCGTTTAAGAATTCAAGGGATTCTTCAAGGGACAAGTGCGTTGGCGTCTTGATCCGGGCCATGTCGTCGGAACCGGCTGCCCGGACGTTGGTCAGGTTCTTACCCTTGGTGATGTTAACCGTGATGTCGTTTTCGCGGCTGTTTTCACCAACGATCATCCCTTCGTAGACTTCCGTCCCTGGGTCAATCAGGAGCGTCCCGCGGGATTCGATCCCCATCATGGCGTAGGTCGTGGCCTTGCCAGAGTTCATCGAAACCAAGGTCCCCTTCTTGCGGCCTGGGTTCCAGTTCTTAACCACCGGAGCGTATTCCTTGAAGACGTGGCTCATAATCCCGTAACCCTTGGTTTGGCTCATGAATTCGTTTGAGTAACCGATCAAGCCCCGGGATGGAACTTCAAAAATCAACCGGGTTTGGCCGTTGTTGGATGGTTCCATGTTCTTCATTTGCCCCTTACGTTGGGAAAGGGAGTCAATGATTGAACCAGTGTATTCATCCGGCGTGTCGATTTGAACTTCTTCAAACGGTTCGCATTCAACCCCGTCGACTTCGCGGTAGATAACTTGCGGACGGGAAACGGCCAGTTCGTAACCTTCCCGACGCATCGTTTCAATCAGGATTGATAAGTGCAATTCCCCACGCCCGGAAACGGTCCAAGCACCCGGGTCATCAGTGTCGTCAACCCGCAGGGAAACGTCGGTGTGTAATTCAGACTTCAGGCGGCTTTCCAGTTGCCGGGAAGTCACGAATTCACCTTCGCGACCAGCAAACGGGGAGTCGTTGGTCCGGAAGGTCATTTGCAACGTCGGCGGGTCGATCCGCAGCGGCGTTAAGGCGTCCGGGTGTTCTGGGTTAACCACCGTTTCACCAACGTTGATTTCATCCATCCCGGAAACGGCGATCAGGTCACCGGACTTAGCTTCTTGAATTTCCACCCGCTTAAGCCCAACGAACCCGAAGAGCTTGGTAACGCGGAAGTTTTGCTTGGAGCCGTCCAGTTTCATAACCGTAACTTGGTCCCCAACCTTGATTTGACCACGAACTACGCGGCCGATCCCAATCCGACCAACGAAGTCGTTGTAATCGAGGATCGCCACTTGGAATTGGAGTGGTTCGTCGGAGTTGTCGATTGGTGCCGGAATCGTGTCGATGATCGTGTTAAATAACGGCTTCATCGTGTGTTCTTGGGTGGCAACGTCAGCGTCTAATGACGTCGTCCCGTTCATAGCGGAGGCGTAAACTACTGGGAAGTCCAGTTGGTCTTCGTCGGCCCCTAATTCGATGAAGAGGTCGAGCACTTCGTCAACGACTTCTTCCGGGCGAGCGCCTTCACGGTCAACCTTGTTAATCACCACGATCGGCGTCAGGTGTTGTTCCAGGGCCTTCTTTAAAACGAAGCGGGTTTGCGGCATCGTCCCTTCAAAGGCATCGACAACTAACAAGACACCGTCCACCATCTTCATAACACGTTCCACTTCACCACCGAAGTCGGCGTGCCCTGGCGTATCAAGGATGTTGATTTGGTAGCCATTGTACTTAACGGCCGTGTTCTTGGAGAGGATCGTGATCCCCCGTTCCCGTTCAATGGCGTTGGTGTCCATTGCCCGGTCCTGGATTTCAAAGTGTTCCGGCAGGGTATCCGATTGCTTCAACATTTCGTTAACCAGGGTCGTCTTACCGTGGTCGACGTGGGCAATGATCGCAATGTTGCGAATATCGTCACGTGTTTTCAAGATTTATCTTCCTTTCGTTTCCAAGCGTTACCGCTTTTTTCTCTTAAAAAAACTGCGACCGAGGTCACAGTTATCGGCTAGTTGACAAGGGCTAAGACATCATTGGCCGCTTGTTTTGTCGCTATTAATACAAGGTTAGATGATAACACATCAATGGAAGGCGCGTCAATCGCTTTGACCACTAATCCCATTGCCTCCGCCAAAACCCGGCCCGCAGCCAAGTCCCAGGGGTGCAAGTAGGAAAGGTAGGCGCCCAACTGGCCAGTGAGGACGTAAACTAATTCCATTCCAGCCGCCCCGTACATCCGTAGGCCCCGGGATTGGTGGGCCACCTCACGCAGGTTATGGGCGTTGTTTAAAATCATCGCTGAATTGAGGGCCACCAAGCTATCCTTTAAGCCGTTATTGGCCGGGCTCGTCAGGCGCCGGTTATTTTCAAAGACGCCCCGCTTCTTACCGCCGTGGTAGACGGTCCCGTTAATTACGTCCATGATGTAACCCAAAGTGGGCTTACCATCAACGTAGAGGGCAATCATGATGTAGAAATTGGCGTGTTGCATAACAAAGTTCATCGTCCCGTCAATCGGGTCCACAATCCAGACGTGGCCAGTCAGGGTGGCCACTTCATCGCCAAACCCCTCTTCCGAAACCACCCGGCTTCCCGGGTCGATTTCGTGTAACCTGGTCGAAATGTACTGGTCGTTTTCCTTGTCGACCGTGGTCACTAAATCCTTGTACGAGGACTTTAGATCGATGTCATAAGAGGCCTGCATCCGGTTGAGGGTCCGGTGACGCACCTCATCTAACAAGTCCAAAACGGCTTGATCAATTTTTTCTAACATCCTTTACCCCCCGATCTTAAGTTGCCCCTTGGTCGTTTCTTTGGCCGCCTTGACCACGTCGTAGCACTGGTAGCCCGAGACCCGGTAAAAATCGCGGCCAAGTTGCTTTTCTTGGGCCTTGGTAGGGACCACCTTTTTAAACGCTTGGTAGCAATCTAGGACCCGTTGCCGCCGCACCCCTGTCTCGTAGGCGTCCTCAACGACCCGGTAGAAGTTAGTCACGGCGATCAGTTCTTCCGCCGTCCACGTTGGGTCTAATGGGTAGGAATAGTTTCCCCCGTTTATTGCCATTTACATCACCCTTTTAATCAATTTGCTCTCATTTTAACATGATTTGCCCCGGAGGTAATTATTGCCGTCCCCCCTTTTGATTGTGCTAAACTAGAAAATAGAAATTAGAGACAAGGGGGATCCACCAATGATTTTAATGAAAGACATTGTCAGAGACGACCAGGAGGGAACGGTCCTGCGCGATTACGCCGCCAAGGTGTCCTTCCCACTGACCGAAGAAGAACAACAATTGGCTAAGGACCTAATGGAATACTTGGAAATCAGCCAAGATGAAGAACTGGCCGAAAAGTACGGGTTGCGGGCCGGGGTTGGCCTTGCCGCTCCCCAGGTCAACGTCAGCAAGCAAATGGCCGCCGTCTTGGTGCCATCCGACGACGAAGAAGACGACACCCCGATTTTTAAGGATGTGATCATCAACCCGGTCATCATTTCCGAATCCGTACAAATGGGGGCGCTAACGGAAGGCGAAGGCTGCCTCTCCGTTGATCGCGACATCGCCGGCTACGTGCCACGTCACGACCGGATCACCCTCAAGTACCAAGACGTCCAGGGTGAAACGCACAAGGTCCGCTTAAAGCACTACCCCGCCATCGTTTGCCAACACGAAATTGACCACCTCCACGGGGTGCTGTTCTACGATCACATTAACAAGGACAACCCGTTTGAGGCCCCCGAAGGAACCGTCTTCTTCGGTTAAAATTGGGCGTAATTCGTTATGACCTTAAATCAAAAAGCCCGCCCTCGCGATTTCGCTTCACGGGACGGGCTTTTTAATTTGACCAAGCTACCGTAAAAACCTACCGCCAGCTAAGCCTTATCTAATTTTTCTAGGTCGGCCACGTATTCCTTGGTTGCTTCATTCATTAAGTTGGCTACGTCAACGTGCAGTTGGTGTTCATACTCCCACCAGTCTGTAATCACCAAGGGGGTTGGGGCCCCCACCTGATCAAGGGCCGTGGTTAAATTTTCTTTGGTCAGCCACTCTTGTTCTTCGACGTTTAGCTGTGGCATGTCGACCACGTACTCAAAGGCCATGACGCCCTTTCCCCAAACGTCGGCCACCATCACCGAGTCGGTTGGTAAATTGGCCGGGCGGAGGTGGGCCTTTAGGGCGGCTTGTACGGCCTGATCGGTGGCCGCTTGGGCTTGGTTTTGCATGATGATCGTGGCGCGCTTGACCAAAGTCCGGTGCACCAGTTGATAAATTACGACCACCACTACGAAGGCAATCAGGATACTCCAAATTAGGGTCATCGCACTCCCCACTTTCTAAACCTTTTCTTAGCTTAGGATAGCACAGTTGGAAATTTAAGGACAGTCCCGGGCAAGTGTGCTATCATAGTTAGGTAAAATTTACGAACAAATGAATAGGAGCATGACATGACTTTCAAAGTTTATTACCAACCAAGTAAAAACACGACCCCGCGTCGGGAAAACACCCAATCCCTATACCTGGAAGCCGATTCCGAAGCTGCTGCCCGCGTGTTAGTAGAAGAAAACACCAACTACAACGTTGAATTTATCGAACTGTTGGATGAAAAGGCACTGGCCTACGAACAAGAAAACAACGCGGACTTCCAGTTAACTGAATTTTAAGCGTTAAACGGCCCACGGTAATTAACCCTGCGGCGCCGATCTGTTCGCGTTTAACGGAGGCCGGGAAAAAACTCTGTTTTTCCCGGCCTCTTGTTGTATTCACGAATGTTAGACAGAAATGTGGTAAATGACCGTAGTTCCAGTGCCTAAGCAGGCCGAAGAACGGTGCGTCCCGTGCCAACCGTTCGTCCTAGCTTAGTCATACGACCTGCAGCGGAGGTTATTTCCCACCCACTTTTTTGATGATCCGGAGGAAACTATGCATTACTCGATCATTATTAACCCCGTGGCCGGCGGGGGCCGGGGGAATTCAACATGGTCAACCGTTAAGGCTGCCTTAGACGCAGCCCAACTCGACTACACCCCGTTATTTACCAGGGACGAGGAAGGAGCCACCTACCTCACGATGCGCCTGGCCGACCGGCATGCCGGCCGGCCCGACGAAACCCTGATCGTCATCGGTGGCGATGGTACCTTACACCAAGTGGTTAACGGGGTCTTGCAGAGCAAAAACGGTCGGCAACACCCACTGCCAATTGGCTACATCCCCTGCGGAACCGGTAACGATTTCGCCCGTGGTTACGGAATCTCAACCAACCCGTTAACCGCCCTGCACCAAATTTTGGATGCCGAAACTACCGAACCGGTCACCATTGGCCACTATCACGACGCCATTAAAAACGAAGACGGCTACTTTTTAAATAACTTGGGGATCGGCTTTGACGCCGCCGTGGTCAGCCGGACCAACGCTTCGAAAAGTAAGCGGCGCCTCAACCGGCTCCACTTAGGGGCCTTTTCCTACGTTTCCCAGGCCCTGGGGGTCTTATATGACCAAGCCCCCTTCACCCTGATGGTCCAACAAGAGCGCACCCGCCAGCTCTTCCCTAACGCCTTTATCGTTATTGCCTCTAACCACCCCTTTATCGGTGGCGGGCGGAAGGTCGCTCCCGACCGTGACCTCGCCGAACCCAACCTGGAGTTGTTAGTCGTCGAGCGCCACAACTGGCTGATTACCTTCTGGACGATGTGGCTCTTCTTACGGGAACACTTGGCCCGGTCCCGCTTTGCCCACCGCTTCGTCGGCACCCACCTTCACTACACCACCACCTCGCTTGAGTTTGGTCAAGTTGACGGTGAGGAAATGGGTAACCGCTTCGTTGACCTGGAACTGGGGACCGCTTCTTACCCCTTCCGCCAGGTGCGCCACTTACGCAAACAGAAAAAGGTTAAATAAAGTCAAAGTCTTGTCCAACGACAGGACTTTTTTTAGTTATCGCAGTATAATATACATATTCACTTCCTTAGCACCCGCCCTTCTGTTCTAACACCTAATTGAACAAAGTAATTTATAATTAATTACTAATGAGTGCTAAAGAATTCATTAATTACCAGTCAATTAGCGTTTCTAACCAAGGAAAACTGCTAAAATGTCTAAAAGCTTACATGTCTAAAAGCTTACAAAGGAGTGATTCGATGGTCAATTTATTTTTCCACACTAACGACCCATCCAAGCGCAAAGCCGTTCAATGGTTAACTCAGCACGGGATCACCGTTAGTCAACGAAACATCGAAAAGGAGCCGTTGACGACCCCTGAAATCCTCGACCTGCTCGCCCTTTCCACGGACGGGACCGATGATTTAATTTCTAAACGCTCCCATGATACCAAGGCCCTGCAAATGGACGCCCGTAATCTAACCATTAACCAACTTGCCCAAGCAATTGAAAAGAGCCCGCACATCTTGCGCAACCCGATCATCTTTAACGACCACAAGATGGTGACCGGCTTTGACCAAGAGAAGATGGGGGTTTTCATCTCTAAGCACCAACGCCGACTTGAATTAAACCGGCTCTTGGCCAACTTAAAGAAGGGTACCCCACAGGTACAAACCGAATTAATCTAATAAAAAAACTCGCCCGCGGGCGAGTTTTTTTATTAGCCTTCTTCCGGCAGTTGGAAGAGATCGTGAATTGAAAGGTGGTTGTGAATCCGGTTGATGGCACCAGCGAGTAGCGGGGCAACGGAAAGTTGTTCGATGTTTTCCGTTTGCTTCTCTTCTGGGATCACGATCGTATCGGTAACCACCATTTTCTCCAGTGGGGAATCCAACAGGCGCTGGCTAGCGTCCCCGGATAAGACCGCGTGGGTCGCAACCCCAAAGACCCGGTCGGCACCACACTTCTTAAGGAGGGTGGCGGAGTTGGCAATCCGCGAACCAGTATCGACAATGTCGTCAACAATGATCGCCGTCTTGCCGGCCACTTCCCCAATCACCGTAGTTGGTAATTGTTCGTGACGGGCTTCGCGGTTACTTTCCGTCCGCTTATCAACGATTGCGATCGGGGCGCCGCCAATTAATTCAGCAAACCGGCGGACCCGGTTCACCCCGGCGTGGTCAGGAGCCACAATCACCAAGTTATCGGTAATCCCCTCGTCCATGAAGTACTTAACCAGGGTTGGGGCGGCCAGCAAGTGGTCCACCGGGATGTCGAAGAACCCTTGTACCTGCGGGGCGTGAAGGTCGACGACGATCATCCGGTCGATTTGATCCATCGTCAGCAGGTTGGCCACCAACTTAGCGGTGATTGGTTCCCGCGAACGGGCTTTGCGGTCTTGGCGGGCGTAACCGTAGTACGGAACCACCACGTTAATCTTCTTGGCGCTCGCCCGGCGCAGCGCGTCGACCATAATCAACAGTTCCATCAGGTTGGTGTTAACTGGCTCGGAAATCGATTGAATTACGTATACTTCCCGCCCCCGCACGCTTTCGTCGATCGTCACGGAAATTTCCCCGTCGGCAAAGTGGCTAATCGTGCACTTTGAAAGGGGAATTCCCACCTGATCGGCCACCGCTTGGGCCAGCGGTTGGTTTGCGTTTAGCGCAAAGAGGGATACGTTTTCGGCATTTTCGATTTTACTCATCGTCTTTGTCCTTCCGTTGTTAGTGACGTTTTTCCTATTATCACAATTTTGGGCCCGGCTTGCAACCAGATTAGGCAAAGTCGGCCGGACTTAATCCATCCATGCCGATCAGCGGGTCCACCCGTTCGTCTTCCACCATTGCCGGCGTCAAGTGATCCGCTGGTTGTTCTTCTTGAACCGGCGTCTGGGCTTTCTCGTCTGCCGGGGAGTCTGGATCCTGCTGGGCTGCTTGCCAAACCAACTTCAGTCGCTGCTTGAGCGAGGTGGGGCGGTCCACCACCGGCGTCTTAGAGCAACGCACGAAGGCCGGGGCGTCACCCACCATCACCAGAGCCCGCGACGACCGGGTCACTGCCGTGTACAAGAGGTTACGTTGGATGATTGAACCAGCCTGGGGGTTAGTCGGGAAAAACTCCGACAGCAAGGTCACAATCACGACCGGCGCCTGACTCCCCTGGGCCTTGTGAATCGTCATCGCGTAGGCCAGTTCTAAGTTAGCCAGGGCGGTGGGGTCATCGTATTTAACCAGGTGGCCAGCAAAGTCGACCGTGACCTTCAGGTGCACCTTCTCCTTTTTGGCGAGCCGATCGCCGTTAACGACGTGCTTATCTTTCCCGGCAATCGACTTGATGATCCCGATGTCACCGTTATAAACCTCGGCGTCGGAGTCGTTCGTTGTCTGCATTACCTTGTCGCCCACCCGTAGCTCCCGGCTTCGTAACCGGTAAGTGGCCTGGTTTAAGCTGGCCGGATTCAGGTGGTCTTGCAAGTAGCTATTAATCAGGTCGCGGTGGCGCCGTAGCGGGGTTAAGATCTGAATATCTTGAATATCCAAGTCGTGACCACCCAAGTAGGCGTCGACTAGCTGACCAATCCGGGCCGGAACGTCGCGAGCGGCGGTGGTCACAAAGATTCGCTTGGGGTACTTAGTCTTTGGGGTGGGGGCAATGAAGTCCTCGTCAACGTCCCCCTTGTTGATCCGCTGGGCTAACGGGATCAAAGAGGAATCGGCGTCCTGGCGGTAAATCCGTTCCAAGCGGACTTGCGGTAAGCAATTAGATTCGAGCAAGTCCCGGAACACCTGCCCCGGTCCCACCGACGGCAGCTGATCGAAGTCACCGACTAACACTAAGTGGATGTTGGTCGGGATCACCGCCATTAGCCCCCCCATCAAGAGGGTGGAGGTCATCGACATTTCGTCAACCACCAGCATCTGACCGGCATTTTCTAGGGGCGCCGGTTTTTCAATCAAACGGGCGGCATCGTTATCGGTTGCAATGCTCAAGAAGTGGTGGATGGTTGACGCGGCAACGCCCTCACCCGTGATCGCCTGGCGGGCTTGCTTAGCCGCCCGCCCGGTGGGGGCAACTAACTGAATTGGTTCCCCATCGCTCCAAGCGTGGAGCTTTTGGCCGTCCTCTTTTAACAGGCGCCGGTATGCCCGCACGATCCCGTTTAGAATCGTCGTCTTCCCGGTCCCCGGTCCCCCGGTCAAGAGCAGCACCGGTGCTTCTAAGGCCTGTTTAATCGCCGCCTTTTGCTGGTCGTCGTAAGTGATTTTTTGTTCCTTGGCCACCTGATCAACTATCTTTTCAATCAGCTTTTGCCGCTTGGCGCTGACCGGCTGGGCCGCCGCCATCATCTGGTGAAGCTGACTGGCAATTAAATTTTCGGCGTGAAAGAACAGGGCCGGGTAGATTCCCCGCTCGGGCACGTGGTAAAGCTTCTTTTGGGTCAGTAAAATTCCCAAACGCGCCGCCAGGGTATCCTGGCTGACGGTGGCGCCCTGGTTAAGGAGTTGGCTAGCCCGGTTCAACAGTAATTGCGGGGCGACGTACGAGCCGGAATTTTCCCGAATCAGAATTTGGGCGGCAAAGAGGAGAGCCCCATCGATGCGGCGGGGATCATCGAAGGCCACGTCTTGATACTGGCGTGCCGCCTCATCCACCGGGCGAAAACTAATCCCCAACTGCTCATAATCGGCTACCACTTGGTAAATGTCTTCTTCGAGGATTTTAAGCAACCGCCGTTGGTAGAATTCCTGCAAGCGGCGGATCATCCAGGCCGAGAAACCGAGCATCATCAACTGGCGGTTGGCCTTGCTGGCCTCGTCATCTTTGACCAACCGGTTGAAAAAGGTCTTTAAGGTCGCGATGTCTTTTTGACTCAACCCGGACACCACTTCGATTGCGTCGGCGTCGCCAATCAGGGTGCTCATGGCCTTTTCGCCTAAGGCGTCATCAATGGCCTTGGCCACCTTTTTCTCATCACTGACCGCCACGTTGTTCTTCTTTAAAAAGGCGGCCAGCTCCTTGGCGTCGTGAGGCAGCTGGTGGACAAAGCCCGAAAAATCAAACTCAAAGCCGTAGCGCGGGTTGTTGACAACCTGACCCTCAAATTCAAACTCATCGCCCTCGTTAACTTGACCAACGTCACCCTTAACGGTGATTTCTTCGGTGTCCCACTCAAAGTCAGCCTTTAACACCGTCACCGCTAAAATAGCAAAGGGCGGGTTAGAAAAGATAACTTTTCGTACCCGCCCCGAAAAATGCGTTGGTCCCGTTTCTTGGACCTTTTCGTCATGAATTACCGGCTGGGTATAATCCCGGTACGCCATTTAGTGGCCCCCCTTGTCACCTAATTCCTGCAGGGTCTTTTCTATTTCGGCAATCCGCTTTTCGCTCTTCTTGTAGTAATCCGGGTTCAGTTGCTGGGCCTGTTCCAAGTACGGTTGGTAAGGTTCACCAAGCGCCATGGCCACCAGCCCCCGGTCAAATTGGGTGTCGGCCCGGCCCGGGTGGCGAACCAAGATCCGGTCGTAGTACTTTTTGGCCTGCTCAAATTCGCCCAGAGCCAAGAGGGCATCCCCCAGCACCTGGCTGATTTCTGGGTCGCTTTCTTCTAACTCGTGGGCCGTCAAGCCGTACATAACCGCCTGTTTATATTGGCCCTTTTTAACGTATGACTGGGCCAGCATTAAGTAAGCATCGGCCTTCATCTTTTCGTCTTCAACCTGGTTGTAGTACTTGATCGCCTTATCGACTTGGTCCACTTCGTAATACAGGTTCCCTAACCCATACTTTAAGAAGGTTACCGCCCGTTCATCACCGCGGGTTTCAAACAGGCCTAGCGCCTTTAAGAACAGCTCTTCGGCTTGGGTGTAATCGTGGAGGCGGGTCAAAAGGGAGCCGAGCTCGTAGTAATTGTTAAACTTGTTTGGTTCGGCGTCAATAGCGGCCACCAATTGGTGCACCAGTTGTTCCGATTGACGCTTTTGTGCTTCTTGTTGCTTCGTTTCTTTTTCCATTTAGTTTCACCCCGTTATACCGTGTCCGTTGGGTCCACCTGCGTCCGGTGCAGGTACTCCGTATCATTCCATTTGACGAGTTCAAAGTGCTTTTGATCAGTAGTCTGAATTACCGTGGTGGAAGTGTTTGATAAACCGCCGCGTTGCTTTAGGTTGACTAAGGAGGCGCCTAAAATTCCGTTGATGCCGGCATTTAACGCCGCCCCGTGGGAGACAACTAACACATTCCCCCGCGGGTAGCGGTGACAGTAGTCGAGGACGGCCGCTTTGAGCCGGTCAATTACCGCCTCAAAGGACTCGCTGCCCACCACCGTTGGGTCAAACCGCTCGGGATGGTGGTGAAAGTTATCAACGGTGGTCGGCCACTCTCTTTCAACGGCTGAAAATGTCATTCCCTCCATCTTCCCGAGGTCAAATTCAATCAGGCGTTCATCAACGGTTAGGGCCACTGGTGTTGGCAACTGAGCGATCAACTCCTCAGCCGTTTGCCGGGCCCGCTTTAGGGGACTGGTGTAGGCGTGAATGAACTTAACCCCCGCCAGTGACGCCGCTAAAGAACGGATGTCTTGATGACTCGCCTCTAAGAGTGGTGAATCCCCGTGCGCCCCTTGGTAGCGCGTCGCCAGGTTCCACTCCGTTTTCCCGTGTCGAATAAAATAAATGGTTGTCATGTTTGCCTCAAAAAAGCTCTCTTAATTTGCTAACAACAATTCTCTGTTATCTATAATACCAAAGATCGCCGGGTGAGTGAAAATCACAAACCAAAAAATTGGGTTTCCTTTTGAATTCCGCCGTCTTTTCCCGTCCGGGATGAACCACCTACGTCCCGGCTTACTAAAAAAGGCCCTAGCACCGTTCGCTAGAGCCCTGCGTTCTTTTCTACTTCTCTAATTCAGTCAGGACCGCCTCATAGCGGGTCTGGATGTAATTTGCTGACGCCAATAACTTTTCTTTTTCCGCGCTGGTGAGTGTCAGTTGGGGTTGGCGAACGACCCCACCGCTTCCCACCACGGCCGGATAGCCCACGTAGGTACCTAGCTCCTCGCGGAAGTTGGAGACGGGTAGCTCGGCACGGGCATCATTTATGATGGCGGTGACCAACCGAAGCGCCGCTGCCGCAATCCCGAAGTTGGTGTAGTGCTTGCCGTGAAAGACCGTGTAGCCCCCCGCCCGAACGGCTTCGGCCAGTTCGTCCAACTCCGCTTCACTTAGCGCTGCGGTCAACGGCTGATCCAAGACCCGAACTTGGGACCAGGCCGTAAATTGCGAATTTCCGTGCTCCCCAAGGTTGTAACCAGAAACCGAACGGGGATCCAATTCAAAGCGTTGGCCAACCACCTTCTTCATGCGGGAGGTGTCTAACAGTGTCCCGGTGCCAATTACCTGATCTCTTGGCAAGCCGGTGTAGTGTTGAAAGAGGGCGGCGACCACGTCACAGGGGTTACTAATCGAAACCAAGACCCCATCGAAGCCGACCTCCCTTAGTTTGGTCCCCACCTCCTTGGCCGCCTTGCTAGTCACTTTTAATTCCACGAACCGGTCGTGCTTGGCGTCGTCATTTTGAACCCCAATTGAACCAACCGCGATTACGACCACGTCCGCGTGTTTTAACTCCCGGTAGTTATTTTTAACCACCTTAGTGTGGGTGGGCAAGTTGGCAAGGGCGTCCTCAAAGTCCGTCGCATCTGAATTGACCTTTAGCTCATTTGTATCAATCAAAACAAGTTTATCCACGCTACCAGTGACTAATAAATTGTTTGCTAAGGTAGCTCCCACGTGCCCGGAGCCGATGATCCCAACTGTTCTTGCCATAAGCCTTACCCCCATCGTTCTAATCTAATTCTAACATTCTCATGGATGTCTTAGATAATACCCCTTTTATGGGGAGCTGACAAGGGGGCAAACCAACTTTGGCTAAATTAGTTACCTTCCCCCACCGCACGTTGATAAACCCGTTGGCCAGCCACCCAGGTTTCGGCGACCCCGGTGTCCTTAATCTCGGTAGGATCGATGGTAAACAGGTCCTGATCCACGATGACAAAGTCCGCGTTCTTGCCCGCCACCAGGGTGCCGTTTTCCTCAAAGCCGCCCATCAACGCGGCGTCTTTGGTGTAGGCTAACAGCCCCGTTCCCACCGTGATGGCTTCTTCTGGGCCAACTACCTCCCCGTTAGCCGCCCTCCTGGTGACCGCTGCGTAGAGACTGTAAAAGACACTATCCGGTTCCGCCCACGGGGTGCAGGGCGCATCGGAACTTAGTGCAACCAGCGCTTTGGAGCGTTCCATTGATTTAACCCGGTAGATTTCTTGGTACTGGCTGCTAGTCAAGAAGGCTTGGTAGGACGCCACCTCAGCGAAAAAGAAGATTGGCTGGGTAACCAGGCCGTAGTTCATCTTGGCCCGGTTAATCTGGTCAAACATGGCGTCGGTCAATAGCGAAGCGTGCTCAATTCGCACCGAGGGGGTCTCGCTGAGCCACGGGGTTAGGTTAGCAGTCGTGTCTAAAACCAGCTGGATCGCGGCGTCCCCCATTGCGTGAACCGCTGTTGCACCTTGGCCGCTTTGGCCATCTCGACGGCCGCAAGCAACTTGTCTTGATCCGTCAACAAGACCCCCCGTTTCCCATCCGGGTAGGGGCGGGTGTTATCCGCGGTTTCCCCCGAAATGCTCCCGTCCATGAAGACCTTAATGCCGGCCACCCTTAGCTGGTCAGTGGCTTTGAATGACAGAGCGGCGCCGTCCTTTAATTCGTCAAACACGTAGTAAATGGTCGTCCGGGGTAAAAAGCCCCGGGTAACCGCATCCGTATAGAGTTGCCAGGAATCATACGGCTTTTTTCGTCCCATCATCTCACCGATCGCCACGATCCCATTGGCTAGGTAGTGGTGAGAGCTTTGGACCAGGTTGTCCACGTCGGCTTGGTAACTCTGCGCCGACTTGGCCCGGATTAGCAGTTGGGTGGCGGCTACCTCGCGCATAAAGCCGGTCGGCTCCCCGGCATCGTCGCGTTCAATCTTGCCCCCCACTGGATCAGGGGTGGTCCGGTCAATCCCGGCTAACTCAAGCGCCCGGGAGTTTCCCACTGAGGAGTGGCAATCAGAACGGTAGATAAAGATGGGCTGGTCGGTCGAGACTTGGTCCAAATCGGCCCGGGTCGGGGACCGGTGCTCCTTGAGCTTGGTTTCGTCAAAGCCCCAGCCCTCAATCCAGACGTCCTTACCGGCACCAAAGGCCGGGGAATGCCGCAACGCCGCTTGCATTTCCGCAATGCTATTTACGTCAGGCGGCGTACAAGCCACCCCGTGAAGGGCGTCGGCGATGTATTTGGGGTGCGTATGGGCATCAATTAGCCCCGGCAACACCAAGCGCCCCTTGGCATCGATCACTTCTTCCCCTTCAGCCGGTTTTAAATCATCCCCCGTTTCCACGACCTTTCCATCCGCAAAGCGCAGGTCCTTAGCAAAGTCATTCTCGCCGGTTCCCAGAAAAATTCGTCCGTTCGTCAACAGTGTCATGGCCACCATTCCCTTCATTGATTTTCTTATAGGATAGTCGTAAAAGAAAGCGCTGTCCACTAAAAGAAGTGCGAGCCAACCTTCTCGACGGACCGTTGGGCTAAGCTAGGACGGGGATTAATGCGGTACGCATCGTTCTCCGGCCGTACTTAGCCACTAGGTCCGTGGTTGGGAGCACGTTATTGGAAGTGTGAGCCAACCTTCTCGATGGACCGTTGGGCTAAGCTAGGACGGGGGTTGATGCGGTACGCATCGTTCTCCGGCCGTACTTAGCCACTAGGTCCGTGGTTGGGAGCACGTTATCGGAAGTGCGAGCCAACCTCCAATACAGGCTAAATTGTAAGAGTGGCGAGGGTGGTCTTTGAAAATGGAATGCAAAAAAGGCCAGGGAATTCTTTCCCCAGCCTCGCTTAAAGTTTAAACGTATTGCAGTTGACGCTCCTGGTTGTAAGCCCGGTCGATAATGGCACTCCCTAAGCACTCGTCACCATCGTAAAAGACCACGGCTTGGCCCGGCGTGATGGCGCGGGCGGGATCGTCACTGGTCACGGTCACCATCTGACCATCGTCAGACAGCTTAACGGTGACCCCTTCGTCCTTTTGGCGGTACCGGAACTTAGCGGTACAGTGAAACTCCGTCCCGTAGCGGCTGACCACGTCGTCAACCCAGTGGATATCCGAAGCCTCCATGTGGGTGGCGTAAAGGTGCTCGTTTTCGTAGCCCTGCCCCACGTAGAGAACGTTTTTCGTGATGTCTTTTCCGATCACAAACCACGGGTCGTTGTTCTCCTTGGTTCCCCCAAGGCCGAGGCCCTTGCGTTGGCCGATTGTGTAATACATCAAGCCGGCGTGAGTCCCCACAACCTTACCGTCAACGGTTTGCATTTCACCTTGTTGGGCCGGCAAGTACTGGCTCAAGAACTCACGGAAGTGACCGTCCTCACCGATGAAGCAAATCCCCACGGAATCCTTCTTGTCGGCAACCACGAGGCCGGCGTCCTTGGCTAGCTGACGAACCTCTTTTTTGGTGTAACCAGCCAGGGGGAAGAGCACCTTGTCCAATTGGGCGTGGTCGAGTTGACTCAAGAAGTAGGTCTGATCCTTGGTTTGATCCTTTGCCCGCATCAGGTGCATGTTACCGGCTTCGTCGCGCTTTAAGTCGGCGTAGTGACCGGTGGCGACGTAATCGGCCCCGAGCTGGTTAGCGTACTCGATGAAGGCTTTAAACTTGATCTCCTTGTTGCAGATCACGTCCGGGTTTGGCGTCCGCCCCTTCTTGAATTCATCAATGAAGTAGGTAAAGACCCGGTCCCAGTACTCCTTTTCGAAGTTAACCGAGTAGTACGGAATCCCAATTTGGGTTGCCACCTTGGCAACGTCTTTATAGTCTTCCGTTGCGGTACAAACCCCGTTCTCATCGGTGTCGTCCCAGTTCTTCATAAAAACCCCGACAACATCGTAACCCTGCTGCTTTAACAACAAGGCGGTCACGGAGGAATCTACGCCCCCGCTCATCCCGACGACAACGCGGGTATGACTGTTATCAGTCATGCAAAATCACCATCATTTCATAATAGATTCTGGATCCATCTACGATTGAAGGTCGCATGTCCAGTATTTACCATTGTACCAAAGACACGCCCGGGATGCTATCAAACTAACTTGCCTTGGTCAGAATCTCCCTGGCCACCATTTCATCAAGGATGAAGTGGTACTGGGTCACAAATTCCTCGCTACGCGGCCCGGTGAAGATATTGATCTTACGCAAGCCATTGGCACTAACCGTATCCATCTTAAACCCCGTTAATTCGGCGTTAACGGTGATTTGTAGCTTGGCGGCCGGCTTAAAGGGGTTGGTCCGGTCTAGGGAGCCGGTGTACTTGTAGTTGCCCTGGCGGGTTTGTTCAAAACCTAGGTCAATCAGGGAGTACTTCTTAATGTTAGGGCTAATTGCGTAGGTCGTTTGGTCCCCGGGCACTTGAACGGATGCTTGGTACACCATTACGCCACCCCTCCCTTGTTCAAATCAGCAAAGAGTTGCAAGAGCATGGCCGCCGAGCGCTTGCCGGCCTCGACGATGAATTCATCAAAGGACACCCCGGCGTTCTCGTCACCGGTATCAGACATTGCCCGGACCACTACGTACGGTACTTGGTGGTCAGTGGCTACTTGTCCCACGGCCGCCCCTTCCATTTCAGAGGAGAGGGCGTCATTAAAGCGGGCCTTAATCTGTTGAATCATTGCCTTAGAGGACACAAACTGGTCGCCCGTCACGATCAGGCCCTGCTTGATGTTTAAGCCGGTCTCCTTGCCGGCCTCACTAATGCGCTCAACCCAGGTTGGGTCAGCGCTAAACCGGGCCGGCTGGGCTGGCAGTTGGCCGTATTCGTAGCCAAAGGCGGTTACGTCAACATCGTGGTAAGCCGTTTCCGTCGCGATCACCACGTCGCCAACGTGCAGCCCCTCGCCAATTCCCCCGGCCGACCCGGAGTTAATGACCACGTCGACCTTAAAGTCGGTAATGAGGTGTTCGGCCGTAATCCCGGCCTCCACCTTCCCAATTCCGGATTTCACCAGGACCACCGCCTGGTTTTCAATCGTTCCCGCTAGGTAGGTTTTCCCCCCCAACACGGTTTCGGTGCGGTCAGTTAACCGCTCACTCAGGGCATGCAACTCTTCTGGCATGGCGCAAATAATTCCAAATGTCATGGTACTTCCTTTCTAACCAACGAAAAAGAGAATCAAATAAACAATTACGATCGCTACCACTAAACTCAAGATCACCCAGTTGAGCCGCCGCTTGAGCTGCCTAGTGGCCATCTCCTGGCGCTCCTTTTTGGCGAGCTCCAAGCTTTCCTGGCGGGTCATCGTCACGTCGCCACTAGCGTCCGGTGCCGCTTGATCACCAGCTTGCCTGCGTAAGTGGCGCCGACTCAGTTCTTCATTTGGCTCTTGCATCTAGTTCACCCGTTGACTGGCCCAGTAATAAATGGCCATCACCGTTTTCATATCGATGATTTGCCCCGTGGCCACCATCTCTAAGGCTTCCTTCAAGCTCACCTTCAACAGGCTCAATTCTTCATCTTGGTCCTTTGGTAGGGCATGGTCAACCGGGCGTAATCCCCTAGCCACAAAGAGGGTGATTACCTCATCAGAAAAGCCGACCGAACTAGCCGTCGCGTTAACCTGATCAAGGTGTTCAGCCGCCAGCCCGGTTTCTTCATTGAGTTCCCGCACGGCACAGGCCCGCAAGTCCCCTTGGTCACGATCGTCAACTTTGCCGGCCGGAATTTCCAGGGTAACCTGCTTTACCGGGGCCCGCCACTGCTTTTCTAAAATCATTTGGTCGTCATCGGTCAGGGCCAAAATGGCAACGGCCGGGGCGTGGTGAACCACCTCCCGAGTGGCGTGGTTCCCCGCCGGGGTCAGCACGTCTTGGACCTCAACGTCAATCAAATGGCCGCTAAAAACCGGTTGGTGTCCAGTAACTTTTTCTTCAAAGTCCATCTTAATCCTCCCGTTGCATAATCGTTACGTGGGCCGCTTGGGGTCCCCGTTGGCCTTGAACAATCACCATCTCGACTGCTTGTCCCTTTTGAATTGGGACCCGGCTGCGACCTTCAATGGCCCGCCGGTGAAAGTAAACATCCCCATCTTGTGGGGTGGTAATGTAGCCCCAACCCTTGGTGGGGTCGTAACTCTTGATCGTTGCTTGAATCATCTTTTCACCTACTTTCCCCCGCCAACGCAAAAACCGCCCACGCCCGTCAGCCGAGCGCAAGCGGTTTGTTGTACGGAGCGCTCAACGCTGGTTTGCCCAACGTCTTTCGTTCCTATTTTACACCAGTCACCAGGTAGCGACTACTTTTCTAAGCCTTCTTCAACCGTTTGGGGGAAGTTTTCCCGTACTAACTTAGCACAGCGGGCACAGAGTTGCGGGTAGGCCGGATCGGAGCCAACGTCTTCCTTGGTCATCCGGCAACGATCACACACTTCACCCTTGGCCGCTTGAACTAAGACGGCCGCGTTATCACTGAAGCTTTCGGCTTCTGCTGGTGCCTCGCTAGCGTCGTGAACGCTCAGCGCTGAAACCCCACACAAGAGTCCCGCATCGGTCCCGAGGTCAACTAGTAATTCTTGTTGGGAAGCCGTCAGGTACAGGTCGGCGCTCGCTTCAAGTGACCGACCAATCAACTTAGCGTTACGGGCTTCTTCCAAGCACTTAAGGACGTGGGAACGTAATTCCATGAAGCCTTCCCACTTTTCAAGCAGGGCGTTGCCATTTTCAAACGTCCGGGCTTCCGGAATTTCCGTTAACTGAACGAAGTCTTCCGGTTCATCCATGTAGGACCACACTTCTTCGGTTGTGTGCGGCAAGATCGGCGTCAACAGCTTGGTCAGGCCGCTAAGAATTTCGTAGAAGGTCGCTTGCATCGAGCGGCGAACGTGGGAGTCTTCCGGTTCGATGTACAAGACGTCCTTGGCCACGTTCATGTAGAAGGATGACAGGTCGTTGTTGACAAAGTTAATCAAGTGCTTGTAGGCGTTTAAGAAGTCGTAACGATCGAACTCATCACGCATCCCGGCCAGGAAGCGATTGAAGTTAACCGTCATGTACTGATCAACGGCTTCGCGCTTTTCGTAGGCAACAAAGTTCTCCGGTCCAAAGTCGCTGGTGTTCGCCAAAAGGAAGCGGAAGGTGTTCCGCAACTTCCGGTAGGATTCGGCGATTTGTTGCAGGGTTTCCATTGACACCCGCACGTCGGCGGAGGTGTCGGCCGACATTACCCAAAGGCGGATGATTTCGGCCCCCATTTGCTTAACCACCTTGTTCGGGTCAATCACGTTCCCTAAGGACTTGGACATCTTCTTACCGCTCTGGTCCAAGGTAAACCCTTGGGAGAGGACGGACTTGTACGGGGCGTGCCCAGAAACGACCACCGAGGTGATCAAACTAGAGTTAAACCAACCCCGGTACTGGTCGGAACCTTCCAAGTACATGTCCGCCGGGTAAGTCAGGTAATCGCGTTCGGCTAACACCCCTTGGTGCGACGAGCCGGAGTCAAACCAGACGTCCATGATGTCGGTTTCCTTGGTGAACTTGCCGTTCGGGGAGTGTTCAGAGGTGAAGCCCGCTGGCAAGAGGTCCTTGGCTTCCCGATCGAACCAGACGTTGGAGCCGTATTCCCGAAAGAGGTCGGAAACGTGGTTGATCGTTTCTTCGGTCATGATTGGCGTGCCATCTTCGGCGTAGAAGATCGGCAACGGAACCCCCCAGACCCGTTGACGGGAGATTACCCAGTCACCACGGTCCTTTAACATGTTCCGCAAGCGGACCTTCCCCCAAGTCGGGTAGTAGGTCACTTCGTCAACGGCCTTTAAGATTTCGTCGCGCATCTTGTCGATGGAGACAAACCACTGATCGGTCGCCCGGAAGACGATCGGCTTTTTGGTCCGCCAGTCAAACGGGTAGGAGTGCTCTAAGTCTTCTTCTAAAAGCAGGGCGTCGTGTTCCTCTAACAGGCGCAGGGAAATATCATCGGCGTCTTGGTAGAAGACCCCGTCAAATTCCGGCCCGTTTTCGGCGGTTAGTACCCCTTGGTCATTCATTGGGGCAAAGATCGGCAGGTTGTACTTCTTCCCGAAGTTGTAGTCATCATCCCCGTAACCAGGTGCGGTGTGGACCAACCCAGTCCCGGCGTCATCAGTGACGTAATCAGCCAGGCCAACTAACAACTCACGGTCAATGTATGGGTGCTTGGTGGTCATCCCTTCCATTTCGGCACCCTTAAAGGTCTTGACCACCTGGTAGTCGGTCCAGTTAAACTTCTGGGCTAAATCGCCCAGCAGGCTAGCTGCGACCACGTACTTACGGTCACTGCCGCTCGGTTGAACCAGGGCGTATTCGAAGTCAGCGCTGACGGCAACCGCTTCAGAGGCCGGGATCGTCCATGGCGTCGTTGTCCAGCCCACCAGGTAAGTATCGGAATCGAGCAGTCCCTTGCCATCCTGAACCTGTTCGGTGAAAAAGGCGGTCTTCGCAACGACATCGTGATATTCAACTTCGGCCTCGGCCAGGGCGGATTCGGAAGACCAAGACCAGTAAACCGGCTTCTTAGCTTGGTACAAGAGTCCCCGCTTAGCAAAGGCACCAAAGACCTTGATCTGGGCCGCTTCAAATTCCTTGGCCAGGGTCAGGTATGGGTGATCCCACTCCCCGGCAACCCCGAGGCGCTTAAAGCCCTTCTTTTGAATTTCGACTTGCTCCAAGGCGTACTTTTGACACAGGTCCCGGAACTCAGTTAAGCTCATCTTCTTGCGGTCGTAGCCAGCCTTAGTCAGTTGGTGTTCAATCGGCAACCCGTGGGTGTCCCAACCGGGAACGTACGGAGCCCGGTAGCCGGTCATCGACTTGTAGCGAACGATGAAGTCCTTGGAAATCTTGTTCATAGCATGACCAATGTGAATTGGCCCGTTGGCGTATGGAGGGCCATCGTGAAGCACAAAGCTTGGCTTGCCCTCGTTTAACTTTTGTCGTTGTTCATAAACCTTGTTTTCTTCCCACAGCGCTTCTCGCTGCGCTTCCGTTTCCGGGAGCCGTCCCCGCATTGGGAACTTGGTCTTACCAAGGTTTAAGGTGTCTTTAACGCGCATCTTAAATCCCCCTTCTCTGGTTAAAATCCAACGCTTAAAAACAAAAAGCGTCTCGTCCGCAAAGGGACGAGACGCACTCGTGGTACCACCCAAATTTCAAAAGGACTGCTCCTTTTGCTTTGTCATTTGGTAACGGTCATGAACCGGTGGTCCTTACTCGCTTCAGTACCACGCTCTGGGATGATTTGCTTGAAGGTCTTAATACCGGTCTTGCACCAACCACCGGCTCGCTTAATCGTCGACGTTTCGTACGGGTTCCCATCAATGCTTTTAATCGTCGTTTTAATGTTCGCCTACTTGCTTTCCCCGTCCGGGAAGATGACGACCGTCTTAGCCGCAGCCGGTTCCGCCGCGTTTGACGGTGCCGGTGCTTGACTACTCGGTTGTTCTTCGGCTATTGGAGTAGATTCTACACTGCCCTCAGAATTTTTGTCAAGATTGGATCCTAAAATCTTTTCGATTTCATCGTATTGGGAAATATCATCGTTGGCCAACAGCTCGTCCCATTCGCTTGACTTAACGACTTCCAGTTGGGATTCCAACATTACCTGCAGGCGCTGACGGAAGATCCGGGTTTGCTTCTTCAAGTCATTGGTTTCCGTGGTCAACTTCCGGGTGGAAGCAGCAGCCCTTTCGATCACCAAGTTAGCCTTTTCGTTAGCGGCCGCCACAATGTCAGTCGCCTGCTTTTGGGCCTCGCGAACCGTAATCTCGGCTTCCTTTTTAGCGTTGTTTTTAACCTTATCGGCCGCCTCTTGAGCCACCAAAATGGATTTGTTCAAGGAGTCCTTTAAGTCGGCAAAGTATTTGAGCTTCTCTTCGTTAGCCCGAACTTCTTCTTGCAATTCCCGGTTTTGGCTAGTTAGTTCCGCCACCGTTGCCGCTACCTCATTTAAAAAGGCCCCGACCTCAGCTTGGTTGTAACCGCGCATTTTCGTATCAAATTTCTTGCTTGTAATGTTTTCTGCTGTTAATGCCATTCTAGTTCCTCCAATCGCTGTCCACTATGCATGGATGACGGCTAACCGAATTCTAGTGCGCTCGTGACGGTTTTGCCCAAGCTCCTCTTGCACCTTAATCCGGCCGCCGTGCCGAACCGAAATCAAGTCCCGGCTAGCTAACTCATAATCCGGACGGTCAATTTCTTCCCAGTTAACCCGGACCTGACCGCGTTCAATCAGTTGCTTAGCCCGGTTTCTTGAATAATTAAAACTGGCCGCCACCACGGCATCCAAACGTAAGGAAGCGACCGTGGTGACGAGTTCTTGCCAATCTTCTTGCGGTACCCGGGCCCCTTGCAATTCCCGTTTTTCTAAGCGCACCTTTGCTTTACCGATTGACGTTACCTGTTCAATCAGGTAGTCACTTAATTGTCTTTGTACGATAATCTGCCAATGCTCATCACTTGCGATAATGTCACCAAAGGCCCCCCGCTCAACTCCGGTTGACAAAACCGCTCCCATTACCTGTCGATGATGAAGCTCCGCGAACTTTTGGGGGTAGTTAATTTCTAACAGCTGTAATTCGAAATCGTCTTCCGTCGGCTGGTAATAAGCTGGGTAAGCTAAACCGCGCTGCATTTCGGCGCCCGGATAAGCGCCTTTAAAGGCCACCTTGACCTCGTCTTGACGATTGGCAATTACCCGCATGATATAACATTGCCGGGGGTTTAAAAAGGCGGTCAGGACCGGACGGTATTGGTCGCCGGCCGTGGTCAGCCAATCATTAACCTGGTCAATAAACGGGGCTTCATCCGCCCGGAAGTGCTGCTTGACGTTCACCTGCTCCATCATGCTCCCCCTACATTAAGTTGATTAAGATTTGCCCAACCATTTGAACCCCATACTGGGCAAAATAAATCACAATCAAGGCCACCACCGGGGCAAAGGAGATCCCGCCCAGTGGAGGAATAACTCGTTCAAAAAAGTTTAGGTACGGTGCCACTAGCTGGCTTAAAAAGCGGCCTAGTGAGCTATCCATGGCCCCCGGAAACCAGGTTAACAGGCACCAGATCACAATCAGTAGGCTATACAAACTCAACAGGCGGCTAAGCGCCCAAACAATAAAGGTAATAATCAATACCGGTCTCTCCTATCATCCAACCCATCACTAGAAAGGGTCGGGGCTAATTTCCCCGAGATTTCGAAGTTTTGGGGGGTGCACAAGAAAATTTCTGCGTCAATCCGTTCGATCTTTCCGCTAATGGCGTAGGTGGCGCCCTTCATGTACTCGACAATCCGGAAGGCAACCTTTGCGTCCATCTGATCAAAGTTAACAATGACGGCGTTGCCATTTAACAGGTGGTTGACGATTTCCTTCCCGTCCCCGTACACCCGTGGTTCAACTAGCTCAATCTTGCTAGACGAATTTGGTTGCTGAGCCACCCGGGCGTTATTGATCGAAACGACTTTATTTGAACGCGTTGGGGCCGGAGTCGGCACCGGGGCCGGGGCTTGTTGAGCCGGCTGCTGATCTTCGTAGTAGTCGGCCGTCTCTGGTTCATCGTCGACCACCCCAAAAAGGTTGCTAAAAAATTTACTTGCCATGGGCCATTCCTCCAGTCATTTTCTATTTTCGGTTCGTGTTACTTGCGGCGGTTCTTAAAGAAAGCCGGGGTAGAGAGGTCTTCCCCCCCGTCATCAACGTTAGACAGGTTGTCATCTTGGACGCTGAAGGTTGGCTTCTTGACGTGGTTAAAGCTATTCGGCCGGGCGCCACCTTCTAGTTCGTTGCCGAGGTCTTCGTTCCAGTTTTGGAACGGGTCATCGGTGGTTGCGAATTCCGACGTTGGGGCCGGGGCGGCACTAGCCCGTGGTTGTGCCTGAACCTGTGGTTGAACCGGGGCTTGACTGACCGGCTGTGCGGCCGGCTGACTTACTTCTTCAACTGGCTTTTCGTCGCCCTGCTTGGTCTTGTCGATCCCCGTTGCAATTACCGTAACGCGGATTTCATCGTTTAAGGTTTCGTCAATGGCCATCCCAAAGGTAATGTCGACGTTGGTGTTAGCGGCTTGACGAATTACGCTAGAGGCGTCTTCGGCTTCGGTCATGGACAAGTCCTTGCCCCCCGTCACGTTAACCAGCACGTGTTCAGCCCCATCGATAGAAACTTCCAGCAGCGGTGAAGAAATCGCCCGCTTGGTGGCTTCCTTGGCCCGTTCGTCACCGCCGGCGGCCCCAATCCCCATCAAAGCGGCCCCTTGGTTGGTCATCGTGTGACGAATGTCAGCGAAGTCCAAGTTAATGTAACCAGGGTTAGTGATCAAATCAGAGATCCCTTCCACCCCTTGGCGGAGAACGTCATCGGCTTCCTTAAAGGCTTCCATCATCGGCGTCTTCTTGTCGATGATTTCTAACAGGCGGTCGTTGGAAACCACGATCAGGGTGTCGACGTTTTTCTCCAGGTTCTCTAACCCTTCGGCAGCCAACTTGGCCCGCCGCATCCCTTCAAAGGAGAACGGCCGCGTTACTACCCCGACGGTTAAGGCACCGGAGTCCTTGGCAATCTTGGCAATTACCGGTGCGGCCCCGGTCCCGGTACCCCCGCCCATTCCGGCGGTAACAAAGACCATGTCGGCCCCTTCTAAGGCCTTGGTGATGTCTGATTCACTTTCTTGAGCGGCCTTGGCCCCAACCTCTGGGTTTGACCCGGCCCCCAGGCCCCTGGTCAGCTTCGGCCCCAGGTGTAACTTAGTCTTGGCGTGGGAACCCTCTAAGGCCTGCAGGTCGGTGTTGGCAACGATGAAGTCAACCCCTTCAACATTTTCGTTAATCATTTGGTTGACGGCGTTCCCACCACCACCACCGACCCCGATTACCTTAATCTGGGCCTGGGTTGGGTGTAATTGATCGAATTCTTTGGTTGCGTTATCCATGACTGTTTCCTCCGTCGTTATCAGTGTTAATCAAAGAAGTTGTTAAAGAAGTTCGAAAACGGATTCTTCTTTTTCTTCTTAGTTGGTTGGTTGTCTACCGGTTGTTCTTGTGCCTGAGCTTCCGGTTGACTTGGCTGTGGAGCAGGCCGACTCGGGGCCGGACGCCGGGTTGGTTGCGGTGCTGCACTGGTTTGGGCAGCTTGTTGCACTACCTGGTGAACCACACTGGCAAAGTTGCCCTCTTGGTGTACCGTTTCTTTTAGGAGTTGGTCGACGTCACGCAGGTCATCTTCGTATTTGCACAGGGCAATGGCCAGGGCAAAACTTGGGTGCCGAACCCCCATTTGGTCGGGAATGTACACCTTGACGTTGCCATCGTAGTACTCACTAGCGATTTCTTTAATACCAGGTAAAATGGCGACCCCACCCAGGAGAACCACGCCCCCTGGTAGTTGCGGGGCGTTAATGGACTGAAGCTTCTTTTGGGACCGTTCAAAGATCTGGCGGACCCGGGCCTCAATCACTTCGGCTAAGTACTTTTCGCTGTAATTGACCGGCTGATTTTTCCCGACCACGTCAACTGCCAGTTGCACCTCATCGCTAGCCTGGCGTGAATCAGCGTAGCCGTGATCACGCTTTAGTTGCTCGGCGTTTCGCTGGGAGGTATTTAAGACCGTTGAGATGTCGTGAGTAATCAAGTTTCCCCCCTCTGGGTCCACGTAGGCAAACTTGAGTTGGTGGTCGTGGATGATGCTGGTCGTGGTTTGACCACCGCCGAGATCAACCAAGACCGTCCCGAAGTCTTGTTCCCCATCACTCAATAATTCAAAGCCGGTTGCAATCGGGGCTACCACCAAGTCTTGGATCTGTAAGCCCGCCAAGGCGACCGCCTTTTTGGTGTTGTGGACAATCGTCTTAGGGCCCGAGTACATGGTGGCCCGCAACTCTAAGCGGACCGCCACCATTCCCCGGGGGTCTTCAATCTTGTTAAAATCATCAACCGCGAAGTCACGCAAGACAAGGTCAATCACTTCCCGCTCTGGGGGTAGGTTTTGGGTCATTGCGGCCGAGGCAACGTCAATGACGTCCTGATTAATGATTTCGCGTGGTTGACCCTGGTTAGCCACTGTAATCATCCCGTGGACCTCGGTCATTTGCAGGTAATTCGCCGGTAAACCAACAATCACCTTATCAATCTTAATGCCGGATTTCTCGGTTGCCTGACGAACCGCCGCTTGAATGGCGTGGGCCGTCTTTTCGATATCGACAATCACGCCCCGACTAAGCCCACCAGCCGGTTGCGTGCCAACGCCTACAACCCTTAGTTCGCCCTTAACGTCCTCGCAAACGAGGGCCTTAATCGAGGTGGTTCCAATATCTAATCCTACGTAGATGTGTGAATCGTTCATTTCTCCCGGAACCTCCTAAAAATATTTTAATTAAAAGTAAGGGAAATCCCCTTTAGTTTACACTTTTAGTTAGTCTAAATTTTACCACAGAAAGTCCTTGTCCAAAAACCCCTAGATTGTCAAAAATGAATCCGGTTCCGGACTTACTTACTTTGATCGCCATAAGCATACGAGTAGGCACCGACTTGTAAGTCGATCACCCCCGCCGTATTCATATTGGTGACGATCGACGGGTAGTACTTCATTTTCTGCGCTAAGGTCGAGGCATTGGCTAACACGGTATTACCATCGTTCATGTAAATCTTTAACCGTTCGTCATCCGTACTTGTCGGGCTATAAGTAACTTGGGAAATTCCCTGACGAATTGTCGCCGACAACTGACCAACTTGTTTGGCCGTTTCGGTCAGCATTCCCTCGTGCTTGGCAAACCCGGCGTAAGTAATGAAGTTCGTCAGGTTGTTACTAATCTTTTGGTACTTTCCGGTCGAAAGCAAGAGTTCTTGGTGGCCGTTATGGGTTACGATTCCAATCACCGGGTTTTCAACCACGTGTACCTTCACCGACCGGGGGCCAACGAGGCTCACCCGGATGCTTTTGACCTGTAAATTATTTTGCTGCGCCTGCTTGGAAACCGCGGCTTGGTCAAAAACCAGGCGCCAGATGAAGGCACCAGCTTTAGCACCACTGGCGGCTTCCACTTGCTTTGCGGTCAGGTCCTCATTGCCAACCACTTTAACCTGGTTGACCTTAGAAAAGGGTGAAACCACGTAGATCATCGCCAGTAAAACGATGAAGAAGGGGATTAACACGGTCAAGGCCCGGCCCAAGTTACTCTTGATTTGATAGGCCCGTAGCTTAGGGAGCCCCTTTTTAAGCCCCTGGTGGCGCTTTTTAAACCGGTCACGCCCATCAATCACGCTCTGAGCTTCTAGCGTCGCCAAGCGATCAGCGTAGCGGCGGTGCTCCCGGTTATCACGGTGATTGGCCATGTTCCCCTCCTCCTTTCTACTTCTGGTGGTCTGCGATCGCCTTTTTCAAGACGGCGATTAGTTGGTCACTAGCGTCTGGATGACCAACCGCCTTTGAATTAGCCGCCATCTTTTGCCGGACGGCGGCGTCATTCATCAGGTGATTGGCTTGGGTAATTAAGGAACGCCCGTCTAATTGATCCTCTAAGATCATCAGGGCCGCCCCCTTTTTGACGAGGGCCTCCGCGTTTTTCACCTGGTGGTTTGCCGTCACGTATGGCGACGGGATCAGGATCGTCGGGATTCCCAGCGCCGTTACTTCGGCGATCGTCGTGGCCCCCGCCCGCGAAACCAGGGCGTCGACGTGTGGCAACTTGTCTGGCATGTCTTCAATGTATGGTACCACCTTAACGTTATCACCAATTGGTTGCCCCGCTAGCGCCCCCATAACGTCATCGTAGCGCTTCCGGCCGGTAGCGAAGATCACTTGGTAGGGCTGCTCGTTAAAACTTGGTAAGGCCTCAACCACGGCCTTATTGATTCGGGGCGCCCCTTGGGAACCACCAAAAATCATGATGGTGGGTACCCCGTCTTTAAGCCCGTCTTCGGTCCAGGAATAGGCCGAATTAGTGCGCTGGGCGACCTGTTGGGCCCGTGGGTTCCCCGTCATCGTCACTGACGACTTGGCAAACTGGCTCCGGGCCGCTTCAAAGGCGATCGCCACTTCATTCACGTAACGCGCTAAGAACTTATTGGTCACCCCCACCACGGAGTTTTGTTCGTGGATGACGGTTGGCACCCCCAGCTTGGCCGCAGCATATAAGACGGCCCCGGAAACATAGCCCCCGGTCCCCAAAACGACGTCTGGGCGAAAGTCTTTAATTAGTTTTTTAGCCTGGGCAACGGCCTTTAAAAAGAGGTAGACAGTCTTAACATTTTCGAGCGAAAGGCTCCGCCGGAACCCCTGAACTTCCATGGTTTCCAGCCGGTAGCCCGCCTGGGGGACAATCTTCGTTTCCAGGCCCCGTTTGGCCCCCACGTAAAGGACCTCGGTGTCTGGTTCCACCTGCTTCAACCGCTCAATTAGGGCTAAGGCCGGGTAAATGTGACCCCCGGTTCCGCCCCCCGATACCATTAAGCGCATTAGTTTTCCTCCTTTTTGCCGGTCAGTTGTTCAACGGCCTCAATGAACCGGTCCCCGCGCACCTCAAAGTTGGGGAACTGGTCCCAGCTGGCGTTAGCCGGGGAGAGCAAGATGACATCGCCCGGTTCACTAAGCCGCCAGGCCTCTGGCACCGCCGTCACCGCGTCCGTGCTTTCGACAATCGTCTTCACGCCAGCCTGCTCACCAGCCGCCTTCATCTTATCCTTGGACTCACCGAAGACAATTAAGGCCTTGACGTGCTCCCTGAAGTAAGGAACCAGTCGCTCGAAGGTGTAGCCCCGGTCAAGCCCCCCGGCAAGTAAGATGACCGGTTGCTCGAACCCTTGCAAGGCCACCTCTGTTGCCTCGATGTCGGTCGACTTGGAATCATTGTAAAAACGGCGCCCCTCGTAGTCCAACACGTACTGAAGGCGGTGGCGAACCCCGGTGAAGGTGGTCAAAACCCGGACGATCGCTTCGTTTGCGACCCCGGATAACTTGGCCGCCGCAATGGCTGCCAGGGCGTTTTCAACGTTTTGGGGCCCAATTAAGACCACGTCTTTAGCGGCCATGATCCGTTCTTGTCGCCAGTATAGGTCGCCGCCTTTTTGGTAGGCCCCCTCCTGAGACTTAGCGAGACGGGAGAACGGGACCACCGTGGCGTTGGTCCGCTTAGCTAGCTTTTGCCATTCTTCTTTATCCCAGTTGATGACCAGGTAATCGTCTTTGGTCTGGTTGCGGGTGATCCCCAGCTTAGCGTCAATATAGTTTTGCCGCGTCTTGTGGTAGTCCAAGTGGTTAGCGAAGATATTGGTGATCACGGCGATGTGGGGGCGGTAGGTTGGGGCGCCCAGTAGTTGGAAACTGGAGGCTTCGGTGACGATCGTATCGTCAGGACCTAGCTCTTCGGCCACCTTGGAAAAGGACACCCCGATGTTACCGGCGTACTCCACCCGGTGCGGGTTACCCATGGCCACCATCTGTTCAATCAAGGTCGTGGTGGTCGTCTTCCCGTTGGAGCCGGTCACCGAAATCAAGTGCCCCGCAAAGACTTGGTAACCTAACTCTAGCTCGGTGATAATGGGCGTTCCCTTCTTAACAAAGGCCGCCACTAACGGCGTATCATACGGGATCCCCGGGTTTTTTACCACCAGGTCAAAGCCTTCTTCGGCCAGGCTCAGCGGGTTAGAGCCGGTCACGGCCGTAATCCCCGCCCCTTCCAAGTCGGCGACCACGCGCGGGTCCTTTGGAACCTGTTGATCGTTAGCCACCACCGTTGCCCCCAGTTTTTGGAGGAGGTAAGCGGCGTTCAGACCACTAATTCCAAACCCTAATACCAGTACCCTTTTGCCTTTGTAATCATTAATTTGCTTCACAATCCGTACCTCAAACTCATCCAAGTATTATCCTAAAAACAAGATCGTCGCCACCGTAAGGGCGCCGGCAATTAAACCAACGAGCCAAAAGACCCTGTCAATTTTCCATTCGCTCCACCCCATCATTTCAAAGGTGTGGTGAATCGGCGTCATCTTAAAGAGCCGCTTGCCCGTCCGCCGGAAGTATGCGACCTGCAAAATCACCGACAGGGTCTCCAAGACGTACACGATCCCGATGATCAGAAGCGACCATTCGTGGTGTAAAACCAGGGCGACCGCCGCCAGGCTTGCCCCTAACGCTAGTGATCCCATATCCCCCATAAAAATCTTAGCGGGCTTGTGGTTGAAGGGGAAGAAACCTAACAAGGTCCCGATCATGGCCAAACAGAAGAGGGCGACTTCAGTTTGCCCCTGTACTAAGGCTAAGACAAGGTAAGCAGCAAAGGAAATCGTTGCTAACCCGGTCACCAGTCCGTCTAGTCCATCCGTTAAGTTAACGGCGTTGGAGAACCCGACCATCCAAAAGATAATAAACAGGGCGTAAAACCAGCCCCAGTCGGTGAGCCCAAAGCCCATTTGAAAGCCCTCGTGTTGGTAAATGACGGCAAAAACCATTGCCCCCACTACCTGAGCTAAGAACTTTTGCCACGGCTTAAACCCTTCGTTTTGGTGGTTAAAGATCTTAATGGAGTCGTCCCACATCCCGATTAAGCCGTAAGCGATCAGGGTGAACAACAGGGCGCCTAAGGCACCATTCAGTTGGCCTTGCCAAGCCCCCACCCAGCCGCAGGTTAGTGCTGCTGACAAGATGAAGAGTAAGCCCCCCATCGTCGGGGTGCCGGCCTTTTTCTCGTGCCAGGTTGGGCCCTCTTCTCGAATCTGTTGGCCCTCTTTTTTCGCCCGGAAATAGCGGATCAAACTCGGCATTAACAAAAAGGTGATCAAAAATGCACTCACCAGGGTTAAGCCCGCTACCAAGATACTCATTAATTTGCCTCCAATTAAACGTTTTTCTTCTCTTTCTTACTTTCCCGTATAAGCAACCTTCAAGCTGTCGCCCGCCTTAACGGGGGTGCCCACGCTGATTGATTGGTTACTTGCGTAGCCGCTCCCGGTTAATGATAGTTTTAGCCCCATCATTTGTGCCAACTGGGCCACGTCTGCTTGTGACCAGCCAGAAACGTCTGGCATCGTCATTTCGCCGCTGGTCTTTAAGATCAAACGGCTGTTGATGATCGCCTCTTTACCAGCCGTCAACGACTGGGCGGTGATCTTTTTATTGCCACCAATCACGGTGACTTGCAACTTCTTTTTCGCCAGGCTTGTTTGCACCGTTTGGGCATTCTTGCCGACGTAGTTACCAACCTTGACTACCCCTTGTTGCCCCTCGGACTTGAGCTTTTCTTGGTCCAAAAGGTACTTGATGATCGGCGTTGAAATTGACGACAGGTGGGTTTCCGCCGCCTTAGTTAAATTCTTCGGCTTTTTCATCGATAGGTAGATGATGTACTTGGGGTTTTTAGCCGGGGCAAAGCCGGCAAAAGAGTAGATGTAATCATTCGTCCCGGTCTCGTAACCGTTTGTCCCGGCAATTTGGGCCGTCCCGGTCTTCCCGGCAATCCGGTACCCACTGACCTTATAGGACTGCCCAGTTCCGACCTTGTTGTAAATGACCCCTTCCATGTACTTACGGACCTGTTTAGCCGTCGAAGCGGAAATTGGGTGCCCCACCACGGTGGTTGACAGTTTCTTCACCGTCTTACCGGTGTTGGGGTCGGTCACCTTTTCGATCCAGTAGGGCTTAACCATTTTTCCGTTGTTGGCAATGGCAGTATAGGCTTGCATCAGTTCCATCACGTTAACGGTAATCCCCTGACCATAGGCGGTGTTGGCCTGTTCTAGCTTTCCCTTAAAGGTGGTGTAACCCGCCGTTTCGTTCCCCATGCCGTATACGTTGACCTTCTTTAGGAGGCCGAAGCGGCGGATGTATTTCATCCAGGTCTTGGCGCCCATGTTTTGTTCAACGTGGGCAAACCCAACGTTAGAGGAGCGGTAAAACCCCTCTTTATAGGTGATGGTTCCCCACCCACTGGTCACCCAGTCGGTGATCTTCCCCCCACCAAGGCTCCACGTTCCTGAAGTGTAAGTGGCGTTAGGGTCAAAGTTTCCGCTGTTAATGGCGGCTGCTAAGGCTAGCACCTTCATCGTCGAACCAGGTTCAAAGGTTTGCTGCGTTAATGCGTTGGTCCAAGAAGGGGTTTCGGACTTCATGTTTGGCCGTTGGGTGGCCGCCACGATTTTCCCGGTCTTGGCTTCCATCACGATGGCGGTAATCCCTTCTGCTTGGGTTTCCTTTTCCACCTTGGACACTAAGGTTTCCATCTGGTGTTGGACCTTATTGTTTAAAGTCGTGGTGATGTTATCCCCGTTTTCAACCTTACGCCCCTTCGTTGACGAATCAGCCAGTTGGTAACCATAAACGTCTTGTTTTACGGTTCGGTAACCATTCGTCCCGGTCAGCTGTTTGTTAAAGTACCCTTCTAACCCCATGTCCCCCACTAACTGGGTGGTCCCGGTTTTGGTGTTGGTTTTTAACGTGGTCATCCCGAGCAGCTGGCTAGCAAAGTTGCCCTCGGGATATTCCCGGGCCGGGATTTGCGTGAAGTTAATCCCTGGTAGGTTTGCCTTTTTAATCTTTTCCATCGTGGCGACTGACAGGTTAGAGCCGGCCGTCCCAAACTGAACCTGAAAGATTCCCTTACTACTTGGCGAGAGGATCTTGAGAATCTGGGCTTCACTTAGGTCTAAGTACTTAGCTAACACTTTAGCCGTCTTCTTCTTGTTAGTGACGTACAGGGCCTTGCCGCTTGCCGAGCGGTAGCTGGAATCAATGATGGCATAAACGGTGTACTTGCTAGTGTCCGTGGCGATCGGGTTCCCGTCGGCATCGTAGACCGTCCCCCGCTTGGCTTGAATCACTTGCGAGCTAGTGTAGAGCTTGGCCGCCTGCGATTTTAAGTTATGGTTTTGAACATCCTTAAAGATGGCAATATAACTAAAACGAACGGTAAACAGAATGAAAATTATGGCCGCTACCAAAAAGAACCACATCCCAAAGGTCTTTCGGTTTCGCCTGTTCTCCCCATTTATCGTTCGTTTCTTTTGCTGGCGCTTATCCATTACTTATTAACGTTCCTTACACTAGCGCTCGTATCCGTTAACCCGTACTTAGCCGCCATTTTCTTTAGGTGCGACTGACTCGTTAACTCCCCAATTTCTTGTTGCTGACTAGTGTTTTGACTGGTTTGGGTCGTGATCTTTTGCTGGATCGTCTGTAAAACCTGTTGCCGACTGGTGGTTTGAATCTTGGTGGTGACTAAAGCGATTGTCATCCCGATCACCATCGCCACCGCCAGGACGATGGTTAACTTTTCAAAATTTGAAAAGGGGACCCGTCCCGGTTTAGCGGCCGGGCTAGGCGTCGGCTGCGGGGCCGGAATTTTACTCGGGGTTGGGGAGGTTAGTTGTCGTGCTGCGTTCGATGCCATGTTTTCCACTACCTATCTTTATTTAAGTCTTTCAATCACGCGAAGTTTAGCACTGTGCGCCCGGTGGTTAACCTTCAATTCGTCTTCGGTTGGGAGCACTGGTTTTTTGTTGATCAATTTAAAGTCGGGCTGGGCGTCCGCTGGAATAACCGGCAGGCCCGGCGGTAAGTCCGGTAAACTAGTTGCCTCTTTAAACATTGTTTTCACCAAGCGGTCCTCTAAGGACTGGAAGGTGATCACGGAAATCCGACCACCAACTTTTAAGAGCGCCAGGGCCTGTTCTAAAGAATCCTCCAGCGCCCCTAGCTCGTCGTTGACGGCGATCCGAATTGCCTGAAAACTCTTCTTAGCCGGATGCCCCCCGTGGCGACGAGCCGCGGCGGGGATCGCCTCCTTAACGATGTTGGCTAGCTCCATCGTCGTTTGGATCGGTTGCTTTTGGCGCGTCCGTTCAATGGCCCGGGCAATTTGCTTGGCAAACTTCTCTTCCCCGTAGCGGTAGAGGATCCGGACTAGTTCTTGGTATGACCATTCGTTAACGACCTGGTAAGCCGATAAGGGCTGGTCTTGGTTCATCCGCATATCCAATGGGGCATCGTGTTGATAGGAAAAGCCCCGCTTGGCATCATCGAATTGGGGTGATGATACCCCAAGGTCGTAAACGATCCCGTCAATTGCTGTGACTCCCTGATCAGCTAGGGCCTGCTTTAAGTTCCGGAAATTGGTCTGCATTAAGGTTAGTTTTCCCTCTTCAATCGCCGGGCCTAAGTTAGCTTGGTTATAGTGGATCGCCGTTTCATCCTGGTCAAAGGAGTACAGGTGACCACTGGTGAGTTGTTTTAAGATCTCGCCACTGTGACCACCACCACCTAGCGTGGCGTCAACGTAGACACCCGCTGGCTGAATGGCAAGCCCCGCCACCGCTTCGTGAAGTAGCACGGTTACGTGGTTAAATTCTGCCATCTCGTTCCTCCTTTCTAAAAGCTAAGCCCATCAAAACCAGCTGCTAACTGGTCAAAATCGCTTGCTGCAGCATCCTGGTAACTTGCCCACCGCTCGGCGTCCCAAATTTCAAAGTGGGAGGCGACCCCAATTACAACACAATCCCGCTCTAAGTAGGCGTGTTGCATTAAGTTGGCCGGTAAGTTGACCCGCCCTTGTTTATCAAACTGACACTCGCAGGCCGCGGAATAAAAATACCGCACTAACTTACGGGCGTTCGCGTTGGTCGATGGTAAGCTAGCCAGCCGTTGTTGAACAGCTTGCCACTCGATTAATGGGTAGCCATATAAACAATGATCCAACCCCCGGGTGATAATGAAATCATCACCCAACTGGGAGCGGAACTTGGCAGGGATGATCAGCCGGCCCTTGTCGTCGATTGTATGCGTGTATTCACCCATGAACACGGCGTCTTACCCCCAAATTAAAAACTACACCAACAGTCTACCACATTCCCCCACTTCTCACCACGGGTACCAATAATTAATTCCTTAAGAAAAAGGAGTGGACAACAACCACCGGTCCCCCGGGTCATTTTCCACTCCTACTTAAACCACTGGTAGTCGGTTACCCAACAGCGATAGCACGAAGGCAACGAGCCAAAAAACACCGTCAGTTGCCAAAAGCGCGGCCAAAACCGTTGGTACAAGAACTGGTGACTGGTCCACAACTGGTGGATCACCAGTCCAATTCCGATCAACATCCAAATAATCACTGGATAGGCAAACCAGTAAAAAGTCAGGTTGATTAGGCAACTAATTATTAATAATGTTGTCCAAACCCACAACAGGTGAACCGGCTTCTTTTGCCGACGAATTAAACGATTGACCAACCATTCAACCAGGCCATAGCCCGCTAGCATCACCAATTCAGTAATAATGTTTTTCACGCGCACCGCATCCTCTCTGACAATCCCGTTAATTCTACCACACAATGGGCTCTAATTTGATCTTAACGACTAGGTTGCGGTACACTTAACGAAAAGAAAATGAAGATGGAGTGAACTTGTAATGCCAAAAAAGAAAACCCGCTTCCAAAAGATCACCATGGTCGCCGTTTGGCTGATGTTAATCGCCATGCTCGGTTCTTTGATCTTCGGGGCAATCGTTTCGTTAGGCTTGCTCTAGGCCTAGTCAACGAAGCAAGTGGGAAATAAACTAGAATACAATAAGGGGCTAGGAGAAACCGTACTTTCTCCTAGCCCCTTATTGTATTTACGAATGTTAGACAGAAAACGCGGCCAATAAGATGAGGTTGTTTTTTATTCTTCTGGTTGCCGGTAGACCTCACGGGGTTTGGCACCGTTGGCTGGTGAAACGTAACCCCGCTGCTCCATTTCATCTAGGATTCGGGCCGCCCGGTTATAGCCAATCCGGAACCGACGTTGAATCATTGACGTCGAGGCCCGCTGCTGGTCGGTAACAAAGTCCAGCGCCTCATCAAACAGCGGATCCGTATCTTCCGCTTCCTGGGCCGCTTCCATTTCGGCATCGGACACCACCATCGCTTCGTCGTATTCAGCTGGGCGCTCCTCTTTAACGAAGTTGACGACCGCCTCAACGTCTTGGTCGGAAATAAAGGCCCCCTGAACCCGAATCGGCTTGTTCTTGTCGATCGGCTGGAAGAGCATGTCCCCGCGCCCTAACAGTCGCTCCGCCCCGTTAGCGTCTAAGATTGTCCGCGAATCCACCCCGGACGAGACCGCAAAGGCAATCCGGGACGGGACGTTGGCCTTGATTAGCCCGGTAATTACGTCCACGGAGGGGCGTTGGGTGGCGATAATCATGTGGATACCGGCCGCCCGACCCATTTGGGCAATCCGTACGATCGCGTCTTCAACGTCATGGGAAACCGTCATCATCAGGTCGGCTAATTCATCCACGACGACGAGAATCAACGGTAGCGGGTGGTGTTCATCGTCTTCTTCCTTAGTCACCCGTTGGTTATAGCCAGCTAGGTTGCGGATCCCAAAGGCGGCAAACAGCTCGTAGCGGCGTTCCATTTCCGCCACCACTTTAGCCAGGGCCCGGGCCGCCTTTTTGGGGTCGGAAACTACGGGCGATAGCAGGTGAGGGATCCCATTGTAGACAGAGAGTTCCACCTTCTTAGGGTCAATCAAGAGCATCTTCACCTGGCTAGGCTTGGCCTTAAATAAAATACTAGTTAAAATGACGTTAATCGCCACTGATTTCCCGCTCCCGGTCGCCCCGGCGATCAAGAGGTGGGGCATCTTGGTCAGATCGGCGACCATTACGTCACCCGAAACGGTCCGCCCGAGTGGCACCGCTAGCGGTCGGCCATCGTTGGGGGTGGCCTCTTCTAAGGAGCGGAAGCCCACCGTGGCGATCTTTTGGTTCGGGACTTCAATTCCGACCAACGACTTACCCGGGATCGGCGCTTCGATCCGGATGTCTTTAGCCGCCAGGGCTAAGGCCAAGTCATCGGCCAGGTGGGTAATTTTCGCCACCTTCACCCCGACGGCTGGGCGAAGCTCGTACTTCGTCACGGACGGTCCTAAGCTAACATTTTCCACCGTGGCCTCGACCCCAAAGGATTGCAAGGTGTCTTGCAGGGTGCTGGTGTTTTCCTTGATTGCCTCCAAATCCTTGGTTTGGTCGGTAGGGGCCACCTCGGTTAAAAGCGTGGTTGGCGGCAATTGGTAGTCTTCGTCATCGTCTTGACCGTTGGCCCCGGCTAATTCCGGTTCCGCCCCCGCGTCGCTCGCTGGTTCGCTAGGCTTCGGTTGCCCCGCTACCATGATCTTAGGCGCAGGGGCCGGGCTCGGGCTCGGCGCAACGGCCGCTGCCGATTCGTTGCCTTGTGGTGGTTGATCGGCGATTGGTTCCGGCAGGTCCTTGTCCTCGGTCCTTGGCGAGGGGCGGTGGTCCTTAAAGCGTGCTAGCAGCCCCGATTGGTGGCGCTGTTGAACCCGGGACTTAATTGGTGCTTGCCGGGCCTCCTTTTGCTTGGCCCGGTACTTAGCAATGGCGGCGCTCACGAGGGTTGCCAACCCGTCAATCACACGGTGCCACGGGAGGTCGAAGAAAACGACGACCCCGACCAACATCAACAGCCAGGCCAACACTTGGGCGCCCAAATCAGCCACCAAATAAACGGTACCGCTATACAAAAGCCCCCCTAATAGTCCCCCACCAATCGCCACGGTGGTGTCGCCATTAATAATCGCTCGATTCAGGCTATTCCAAGTGGTTAATAAGTAATGACTATGGGCGTTTAAACTGTCAAACATCGCCACGTGCAGGGCCAATAAGAGGCCGGCGTAAAAGAGCACCGCCCCGCTTAACCAGCGGACCTTCACACGGGGGAAGCGTCCGTATAAAGTCAAGCCCAGGCAATAAATAATGGCCACCACCATCAGTTCCGGGGCCGTTTCCCCGCCGATCAGTTCAAATAACCCCATCACTAGGGTACCAATGATGCCTAGTTTAAAGAGGCCGACTAGCAAAATCAGGATCGCCAAAATCCCACTCAGGCTCTTGACCAACCGGTTTTGCACCTTGGGCTTGGCCTTTGCCCGCGGTCGGGTCGTTGTCCGTGCTTTGCGTGCCATAATTTCCCCCTACTTTAACTTATCAAATGGGTACTTGTGCACCCGGGCGAGGTTCGGGAAGCCCTGTTGGCGCAGGGCCTCATAAATCACAATTGCCGCGGTATTGGACAGGTTGAGCGCCCGGATGTTGTTGTCATCTTGAGGAATTCGGATTGCTTTTTCAGGATAACGGCGCATGAAACCCTCTGGCAACCCGGTCGTTTCCTTACCGAACAAGAAGTAGTGGTCCCCGGCGATGGTGTAGTCCACCTCACTATAATCGCGTTCGGCAAACTTAGAGACGATGTAGAGATGGTCTAGGTCAATTGAATCCAAAAAGGCCACTAGGTCATCGTGGTAAACCACCTTCACCTTGTCCCAGTAATCCAGGCCGGCCCGCTTCATATGTTTATCATCGGTCGAAAAGCCCAGCGGCTTAATGAGGTGTAAGACGGTATCAGTCCCCGCACAGGTTCTAGCAATATTACCGGTGTTAGCTGGAAAAAGGGGCTCAAATAATACAATGTGATTTGTCATCGTGAATCCTTTCAGCGTTTAAAATACAAAAAAAGCAGGGTCTCGGTGTAGCCACGGCGAAACGCTGCTTTAATGAAGTGCTCTTTAATAAATACCAACGATTGCTCGATGTCATCTACTAAATGATTTCTAAAGGTTATTTTAACACACTCGTTGGGGATTGCTAGTAAATTACGATCTTTTTTCGCCGACCAAAACGGTCACGTCCACCGTGACGTGAGTCAGTTGGCCAAGGTCCAGTTCAGCAATGGGACGGGCCTCCTTTCCCCAATGCAGCGGTGACATTTCAACCATTGCCCGCCGAAGTTCGCTTGGTAACGGGAATTGGTAACGAACCGGGACCTGCTTAGCCCCCGGATAGTGGTGCATGAACAGGTCCACCACCGGTTGGTTATCGTATTCGGCGTGCCGACCCGTTTTTCCGTACAAGAGGTGGCGCAACTCTGCCAGGTAGCCGGAGTTGGGGATCACCTTGATTAGGGTCGCGTTAGGGGCTAAGACCCGGTCAAACTCCCGATAGTCAGACGGCGAAAAGAATTCAATCACGGCGTCAAACGCCCCCGCATTAAACGGGAGGTGACGCAGGTCGACCACACAAAAGAAGCCCCCAAAGTCTAGCTGGGTCGCCAACTGGATACCCGCCTTGGAAATATCAAAGCCCACCAAGGTGTCGTCTTCCTTGCGAAGCTTTGCCAACTGTAGGAGCGGGGTCCCTTCGCCAGTTCCCACGTCTAAGATGGTTTGCGACCCCACCGGCAATTGATTAGCTACCGCCTCAACCATCGGCATGAATAACCCCGCCTCTAGCAACCGGCGCCGCTCAGTCAGCATCGACCGGTCGTACTCATCATTGCTCTTTCCCTGCAAAAAGTACAAGAACCCGTGCTTGTTAAAATCGGTTCGGTGCCCGGCAGCGCAAACTAACGAACTTGCTTCCACCCGCAAGTCCTGATCTCCGCAAACGGGGCAGATAAAGAGACCCGGGTGGTTTTGCACCCACTGAATGGCCCGCGCAATTTTTTTCACTTTACTATCGATCCTTTCTACTAACTAGTTAGGTTGGCAACTGGTTTCCCCTAGCGTATTGAGGCGGTGACTGCTATTATTAGTGATGAAACTAACAAAGGAGTGACTATCGTGAACGAAGACTTTTTGATTGGAACTTACACTAGCAAGACTAGCAAGGGGATGTACGCCGTCACCTTGAATCACGACCACCAGCAACTGGAAAATGTCCGCCTCGTGGCTACCTCCCAAAAACCGGCCTACTTACAACAAGTCGGCGACCGGGTTTTCGCCATCAAGCAAGACGGTGACCTGGGGGGCGTGGCCTCTTACCAATTAAAGGATGGTCAAGCCGAATTAATCGACCAAAAGCTGGGGGCGGGGGCGCCACCGGCCTACGTGGGTTACGACCAAGACCGGAAGTTGCTATACAGCGCCAATTACCACAAGGGAACGGTAACGGTCTTTAAGGTTGCTTCTGACGGCACCCTGACCCAAACCGATGAGGTGACTCACCAAGGCGAATGTGGGCCGAAGCCGGAACAAGACGCTCCCCACGCTCACTATGCCGACTTGACGCCTGACAAGCGCCTGGCCGTCTGTGACCTAGGAATGGACCTAGTGGTCGTTTATGACGTTAGCGACGACGGTAAGCTCACCCAAGCATCCCGCTACCAGTCAGAGGCTGGCTTTGGGACCCGGCACCTCGTCTTCCACCCCAACGGTCAAGTTGCCTACGTTTTGGGTGAACTGAGTTCCAAGCTGGAAGTCCTTAAGTACGACGCTGAAACTGGCAGCTTCAGTCACGTCCAAACCGTTGCTACGATTTCAGCCGATTGGACCGCCCACAACGGGGCCGCCGCCATTCATATCTCTTCGGACGGAAAGTTCGTGTACTCCTCTAACCGGGGAGAAAACACCCTGGCCGTTTTTGCCGTCAATGATGACCTAACCCTGAGTCACATTCAATCAATCACCACGGCTGGTGACTTCCCACGTGACTTTGAACTGAGCCAAGACGAAACCTTCCTGGTTGCCTCCAACCAAAATGGCGATAACTTAACCCTCTACGCTCGTGACACCACGACCGGTCAGTTAACCTTACTTCAACAAGATGTTGCCTGCCCAGAACCCGTCTGCGTTAAGCAGTGGGTTAAATAAGTCCACCTAAGACATGCCAAACCCCCACCGGTTCCCTTCGAACTAGGTGGGGGCTTTTAGTTTAACCACTCATCCTCAGCTCGCTGAAAGTCCGTGGGCAGTGGGGCGGCGACGGAAATTACCTTCTGCTTAAAGGGAGAGTAAAAACTAACCCGTTGACAATGCAAGGCTTGACGGGGCATCCCAAAGCCAGTCCCGTACATATCGTCTCCCAATAGGGGATGGCCCAAAAAGGAAAAGTGGACCCGAATCTGGTGGGTCCGGCCCGTGTGTAAGCGGACTCGTACCAAACTAGTCGTATCTGTCACCCGTTCACACCAGTATTCGGTTGCCGATGCCTTGCCATCCGGAGCCACCAACCGTTTCACAAAGGAGTCCGGATCCCGGCGGATCGGGGCGTCGATGTAACCATGACTTACGGTTAACCTCCCCTGCACCATTGCCAAGTACTCTTTTTTGACTTGGCGGGCCTTCAGTTGGCGGTCTAAGACTGCGTGGGCGAAGCGGTGCTTTGGAAAAACCACTAGCCCCGACGTATCCTTATCCAAGCGGGTTGCCACGTGGGTCACTTGATTGGGGTAATTTTGCCGTTGGTAATACCCCTTGACCCGGTTGACCAGGCTGTCTTGGACGGCGACGTGATGGGCAGGAACGGTGGCCACGCCGGCCTCCTTGTTAATCACCAAAAAGTCTTCATCCTCATAAGCGATTTCAAAGGTTTGGTCACTGACCGTGATGGTGGGATTAGCCGGCTCATTAGGAACCACTAAATAAACCACGTCGCCGGGCTCAACTTGGTCAATGGCCCACGCCACCCGATCATTGATCCTCATCTGACCGCCATGGAAGATGGCCACCTTAAGTAGCGAATTAGTCACCCCAAAGGAGCGAAAGACCGACCGTAACCGACGTGGTTGCTCGCCCAAGTAGTGCCACTTAAATTCCATTAGTAGGTCTCCCCGATAAAGGAATTCTTCACCCGCATGAAGAAGTTATTGTGGCGGTACTTGGCAAAGTGAATTTTTTCTTTGGCCACCCGGTAGGTAATTTCTTGGAGGTGCCAATCATCTTGCCCTAACATCATCTGTTCTCGGTCGCAGGTTAAAACGGCCGAGGAATCATCACGCAAGCGGAAGGTCAGTTTAGCATCGGTGCCAAAGATGACCGGCGACCCTAACGTTCGGAAGACGCGATTATTTAAGGAGGCCATTTCGGCTAACTGGAAGCCAATGATGTTGGGATCCATGATTGCGCCGCCCGCTGATTTGTTGTAGGCCGTTGAACCGGTCGGGGTGGAGATACACAGTCCATCACCCCGGAAACGCTCAAACAGCTGATCGTTAACGTAAACGTCGCACACCATTGTTTTAACAATGTTACGCAAAGTAGACTCGTTTAGGGCCACAATGTGTTTGACCCGTCCATCGCTCATCGTTGCTTCCATGTCTAATAGTGGGTAGGCCACCGACTGGCCGCTATCGTTTTGCAGGCTCTTTAAGAGTTCTTGAACCTCATAATTACGCCAATCGGTGTAAAAGCCCAGGTGGCCGGTGTGGATCCCCACAAAACGTACTTGATCAAGTAGGTGTTGGTAACGGTGAAAGGCCGACAAAAGCGTTCCGTCGCCCCCGATGGTAATGACGATGTCTGGGTGATCCTCGTCATACTCGAGTGGGGTCCCTTGAATGCCATCCAAAATGGCTTGGCGAACCCGCATTGATTCGGTTGATCGGTATGTGTAGACTGCAATCTTCATCTCTTTTATGCCCCTTAAGCTTGGTGATTATCATTTTGTTCTTCCTGGTCACGGCCACTGGCCCGTTCCCAACCGGAAGACTTCCCGTAAGAAAAGAGGTTTTGCGCCTCTTGGATCTCTTCTCTGATTTCAGACATTTCTTGGTCCAGTTTAAACGCCGCCGCGGCCGCCCGTTGCAAGCGATCAGCCAGTTTCGTCGGAAAGTCACCCTGGTACTTATAGTTCAGGGAGTGTTCCACGGTGGCCCAAAAGTTCATTGCCAGCGTCCGCACCTGAATTTCGGCTAAGATCTTCTTTTCACCGGTGATTAACTGAACCGGATACTCAATTACAATGTGGTAAGAGCGGTACCCGCTTGGTTTAACGTTAGTTACGTAATCGCGCTCCTCTAAAATCGCAATATCACCGCGTTCACGCAGTAGGTCCACCACCGCGTAAATATCTTCAACGAACTGGCACATGATACGTAAACCCGCAATGTCTTGCATATCTTGTTCTAGCCGGTCTTCTGAAACGTGACGACGAACCATCTTTTCTTTAATGCTATCTACGGGTTTTACCCGTCCAGTGACAAACTCAATGGGTGAATGTTGGGCGCTCTCTTGGTATTGCTTGCGCATTCCCCGTAGTTTGACCTTTAACTCGTTAACTGCTTGTTGATAGGGCAACAAGAACGCATGCCAGTCTTCAATCATTTGATCCCCTCCGTAGCTATCAACTATTCTATCATAACGGCTCCGTTAGTCCCAAAAATGATGCTAGCCAAACCTGATTACTTTACAAGTTTTGCTAAATTTGCCAAAATAACAATATTAAAGGGGCTTTCCCCGAAACCTAATGATTGGAGGTACCTACCGGTGCTTGAAGTATCTTTATTTGTCAACCCGCTAGGGACCCGGTGCTTTAACTGCGAACAAGACCTGTTGCGAGCTGACCACCAACTACCCGACCTCGATTTAACCTTTAACTTCATTCCGCTCGTCAATATGCACACCATCGAACAGACCCTACGTCTATATAACGTTGCCCCCACCTTGGCCAACCGCCAACGGGTTTCTGCCACCCTCTACCAGGTTACCCTCGACTATAAGGCCGCTTTGTTTCAGGGACGCAAGCGGGGACGCCAATTCTTATTGGGGCTCCAAAAGGCATTAATTGACGAGGGACAAAACTACAGCGCTGACCTCGCCTACCAGATCGCTAAAGACAACGGACTCGACCTAGCCATGTTTATGGAAGACCGACAGGGTGAACTCAGTCAACAAGCCTTTAAAGACGACCAGCGGATTGCTAATGAACTGGGGGTCGCCGAATCAACCACCGCCGTCATTTACGACAGTAACCATCCCGATTACGACACCTTAGTTCACGATTTTGACTACGCAACCTTCCTCGAGGCGGTCTCGCCCACCAAATTCAATCATTCCCACCAACGCTTCTTTCGCCGCACTCGGCAGGGGCACCCTAACTTTAGAACTTATTAAGTTAATGGCGATCGAGAGGCATTTGTCAAAAATAAGCCTAACCTAACCCGTCCTACTTAAAAACGATTTAAAGATCGGGTAATCGTGGTATGTTAAAAGAGTGAAGAAATTAGACCTCCACAAGGGACCTCGAGTCCGCGTACCGGTAATGGTACTCAGTATGGGACTTAATAGATATTTGAGGGTTTTATTCATGCAAACCACCATCGCGACCCTATTCATTTTTGGATAAGGTCGTTTTTGTTTTGCCTCATATCCGAATGTTAGACAGCAAACGTGGTCACTAACTACATGTCGTATGACTAAGTAGTTTATTGGCCACTCCTTTTTCTAGATTCCCTCTTGTTGGCGAACGAAGGCCAGCTTTTGATCAAAGTCGTCAAACCATTGGGGGAGCCTAACGTAACGGTACTCTTCTCCGCGGATGGTAATGATCCCCGCTTGAAGAAGATCCGCGGTTAACTCGTTTAGGTGGTGCATTCGCAGTGCCTGACGTTGGACTGGGGTAAGGGCCGGCAAGGGCAACCACTTCGTCTGTGTCGCTAACCAAGCCTGCCACCCCAGTGGGGGCCAACTTTTTCCTAGCGGTAACTGCTCTAAGGCCAGCAAAATCATGAGGCGCCACCGTACCGGGCGTTCAAAGGTTAAGGGCCACCATTCTCGACGCCCGTGAGCAACTAAGGGACAAGCAGCTACTTGGTGCCCCGCTTGGTAGGCTTGACGAACTAACCCATCCCTTAGCGAGGCGTGGCGGTGTAGATCGACCGTCTCAACACCCACCTGCGCCCACCAACGACCATTCCCAACCTGGCCCTGATAAATTGGCTGTAGGTAGTCTAACTGTGCTCGGTGGGGCTCCCAGAAGGTTAAACTGGGCCGGTTATTAACTAGTTGGGTAAAACGCGCTTGGATTTCACGGTGGAGGAGCCGCTTTTGGTAAGTTGGACCCAGTAGCCAACGAACCGCCACTCCTACTTGCTGATAACCTTGGGTCCGTTCAGCTAGCCGACGTGCGCTCAGGGGGCTACACTGAAATTCCAAGGCAACCGGGTGATTCTGGATGGTCACTAAAACGTCCGCTCGTTGCTCGATCTGGTCAAACGGAACCTCTAGTTGGGGATTCCATCCCCGTTGCTTGGCCCACCACCACAAGGTCTCTTTCCCTAGCAAGTGCAGCTCACTCTCCCCTTGTGCCAACTGACAACCCTGTTTAGGCCGGTGAGCAAAATGCGGCACCCGGCTGCCCTGTCGTAAGACGAGTGGGGCGTCACATTCTGGGCAACGGTACCCTCGCGTCCGTTGGGCATCGCTAGCCCGCACCAGTTGTCCCCGTTCGTTTTTAGCCACTAACATAAAAATCCCTCCTTACTCAGTAAGTACGGAGGGATTTTTGCTTGTCACGAAATTAACTGAAGTAGTGGCGTGCCAATTCAAAGGCGGCGTGCTCCATCACCCGGTGGCCGTGTTCAGCAACTACCATGGCTTCCAATTTACTTGGCGAAGCGTATTCGTAAATGACGGCTAAGCGATCCTTTACACTTTCCGGCGAAAGTTCGCCGTTTTCAAAGAAGGTCACCACCAAAATGTAATGGTGGTCTTCTTGGTATAAGTCCGCCGCCATGTTACTGGTATCAATCACCTTGGCAAGGGCGACGAAGTCTTCAAAGGAATCAAACTTCACCACCCGGGTATATTTTTTAACGTCAGGGTCATTTAAGGCCGCGGCAATCTCATCGGCATCATCGTGAGTTTGTTCACTCGCATCAGCCCCGTGGCTTCGCTGGTCATTCTTATCGAAATCGTGCCCCCGTAGTTCATTTTGTAAGAACCGGGAGATATTTTCAGCGGCTTGTTCTTGGACGTCTTGGTCGGTAACGTCGCCATCGTGCTTAGTAATCGTTAACTGGATTCCGTCGTTAGTTGGCATCACCTGAAACAGCACCGTTTGATCCATCGAAAATTGATGCTGAGGGTCTACCTCGTCTAACACGGTCTGGAAAAAGTCTTCCATTTGCTGTTGGTTCCCCATCAAATCCATCATACCAATGCCCCGCTCGGTCAACTCATCCTTTTGGAGCATCACTTGGAGCGTGTAATCATTGATTCTTTTAACTTTCATTTTGCGCCCCCTCACTCCCAATTTCACAGATTGGTTTTGCTTATTCATTACTTAGTAATTTTAACGGATCCTGACGAAAAGTAAAGGGAGAGCCCATAACAAAAGAGGATGGCCAACCAATTGCCATCCCCGTTCATTATTCAACCAAATCTGCCCGCCGTTGCGCTTCCGCTAACTCAAGGGCCCGGACTTCCCGTGGTAGGAAACGACGAATTTCATCCTCGTTATACCCAATTTGAAGCCGCTTGTCATCAATGATGATCGGACGCCGTAACAAACCAGGGGTCCTGCGAATCAATTCGTAAAGTTCCGTCATTGGTAGGTCGTCAACGTCGATCTTGAGGCTCTGGTAGGCCTTTGACCGTTTCGAAATGATATCTTCAGTCCCGTTTTCGGTCATCCGGAGAATATTTTTAATTTCAGCCATTGTCAACGGATCGGCAAAAATGTTCCGTTCAGTAAAGGGAATCTGGTGATCCCGTAGCCACCCCCGGGCCTTACGGCAAGAGGTGCAACTCGGAGACGTGTAAAGTGTAACCATCTGAGATGCCTCCATTCATTTCTACTTTCCTGCTCTTATCGTTTTGTAACTATTATAACCTCCACTAGCAAATAATGAAAGACGTTTTCATAATTTTTTGTAAGTGAATTAGGTAATTTACCGCCCTCCCATTCATAGTCAAATAACGCTATGTCAACCATTCCGTTTTCTCACTCTGGTAACCCCTTCCTTTAGAACATGGTACCCGCTTATTATCAACCGATCATCCCAATTACTAACTACCAACCCTGGTAAAAGAAAATAGGCTCATCTTCGTTCCATGTTAAGAAAACCGAGTAGAATAGACCTCGAAAGGAGAATTTCCCATGCTAAATCAAATCTCATATACATCTGGTTCCAAAGGGGTGTTGGAACCATTCTTAGCTAAGTACCCCAGCCGTCACCTTGTTATGACGATGGACGCCGCTGACCAAACTCGGTGCACCCTCTTTGATCTTTCCGGTGAGAAGCCCATCTTCTCTAACCCGATTAGTTTTACAACCCTTCAACAAAACGGTCTCCTAACCAACTTTGGTCCCTTCATTCACCTGGAATCTTATCACTTAGATGCTGATCCCGAAAAAGTACTTTTAAAGCATGCTCGTCAACTTCTGGTTGACCTGACGGATCAGCCCGGTTTTAACGGAGGAATGTTGTTACGTAATCAAGATCGAACGGGAGCCATTGTGATGTTAACCACGTGGGATAATGCTGGCGCCCTTAGCAATTGGACTGAAAGTGTACCAGCAAGGGTCCTAAAGGAATTCCAAGCCCCGGGTCCGCAAAACACCTTCTACCACCAAGATTATTTCGTTTTTTAAACTGGCGAATTGTCAAACTAAGTGCAACGGTTTGTCAAAAAATACTTCATATGGGG
>ERZ1036424.40-NODE-40-length-98116-cov-4.212837_pt1 | contig 98116 bp, 106 predicted proteins | sample MGYA00514221_ERZ1036424 | MGnify/ENA primary metagenome ERZ1036424 (study PRJEB33795, sample SAMN09464939) | human gut metagenome | host: Homo sapiens | place: USA: Stanford, California | collected 2016-11 | study: EMG produced TPA metagenomics assembly of the... | reverse complement strand
CTTCTGAAGCCCATTCTATAATAGTTTCTGGTTCTGGTCTTATTTCCATGGAAGGTCCTCTTGGAGTTTCTTCATTCTTCCAATGTATAATTCCTATCTTCCCATTCTCATTTAAAATATTATAAACATTTCTAAGTAAATCTAGTGGTTTCTCACAATGAAGAATATTAAATAAGGTTATATAATCAACTTCATCCTTATAACTTTTTAATTCCTCCATTGTGCCTTTTGTAGATATATCACCATTAATTAAATTAATATTTGAAATTCCATTATCTTCTACCTTTTTTCTGCAAACCTCTATCATGCTTTCATCAATATCTATTCCAATAGCTTTCCCACTTATAATTTCAGCTGCTGGTAATAAAAATGTACCATAGCCGCAGCCTATATCAATCAAAGTTTTTATATTTTTATTTAAACCCATCTCTTTAAGAATATCTATCGGTTTAAAATATGACTTCCATTGCTCTTCTAACGGCATTCCAGACTCTCTATACTTCATTAAAATACAACCTTTCTGAGTACTATATACTATTTATTATATATCCATTTTTTACTAGATACTATAGCATATATACCAATATTACACTATTAAGCTTTAAAATAAATCAGCGAAAATTTCATTTTTGTAAACCAGGCGTAAACAATTCCGTTTGCTTAGTCGATTCGATATGGATAATTTGCTTTCATAATTTTTCTCCTTTTATCTGCGCATTAGTGTAAAGTTTTTTACACTATATAATCTCAATATTCTGTAGTATTCAAAATAAAAAATATCACACTACTCATTTATTATTTTGAATAGTGTGGTATTTATTTTTTAAGTAATAATGAGCTCATACCTAAACTGAAATTTATACATTTCAGCTTATCTTCAAACTGAACACAATAAAAATCAGAACTAATTTAAAAACTTCCCCTTATAAAAATTCTCATTTCCAAGTTTCTTTGCCGTCATCCTAAACATAACACAGCCGTCTGGACATACAATATCCTTACTATATTTACCATTGCCACCGATGTTCTCTAAATCTCCACCACTTCTGACTGCCTCCATGATTGGAAACATAATCATCATTACTTTGGAACAAATACCTTGTCCATCCTTATTCACAGGACAGCCATAGGTGCATGTATACTTATCTCCCACTTCCTCACCATTTCGGCAATACCGCTCTGTGTGGTCACCACGTAGAAACCCTATCACCTCAATTTCCCATTCGTACTCCTCATCATACCATTTTTTCATGATTAACCTCCAAATTCTAATTTACCTGTTTATTATTAGTTAATTATATCATACATTCCAATATCTCATTATTCAGTTTTCAAAGGTCAATTTTATTAATTGCTACATACTTTATGACTAAGGTGTAGAGCAATTAATAACCTATAAATACATCTCATGTTAATGTTAATCATTATCTGCTATTTCTTCATTAAGTGATGTATTATATTTAAATACATCTCATGTTAATGTTAATCTTATTTGGCAGGAGATACAGAATAACTGTATCAGAATTTAAATACATCTCATGTTAATGTTAATCTGGAAAAGCATATACTATTTGGTATAACGAAGCAGGATTTAAATACATCTCATGTTAATGTTAATCGAATCAGGATATAAGTATATGGAAATATGGGGTAAATTTAAATACATCTCATGTTAATGTTAATCTGCTTGTGAGGGTGCAAGTGGTGCTAGTGTAACAATATTTAAATACATCTCATGTTAATGTTAATCAAATTTTACCATCATCTTTTAAATTTTACCATAGAAATTTAAATACATCTCATGTTAATGTTAATCAAAGTGAATTTTAAGGACTGTATAGCACAATACAAATTTAAATACATCTCATGTTAATGTTAATCTGTATTTAAAGACCCTAGTAAATATAGTCCAAACAGATTTAAATACATCTCATGTTAATGTTAATCTAATTAATAAGAACATAAGGCGAGAAGTTAAGAAGGATTTAAATACATCTCATGTTAATGTTAATCAATATTAACTGCTAGTAAGACATTCAATAACTTGTTATTTAAATACATCTCATGTTAATGTTAATCTAGTTTTTTATATTAAATAAGAAGGATGTGTATTAAAATTTAAATACATCTCATGTTAATGTTAATCAAAAGCCCATGTAGCACCTTCTAAATTTTCAATTTATTTAAATACATCTCATGTTAATGTTAATCAGTTAGTCAGTCTCTTTTTTCTTGCCTTAAAATCTAAATTTAAATACATCTCATGTTAATGTTAATCAATAAAATTTTCGCCATTGTAAGATAGTTGATACAATTTAAATACATCTCATGTTAATGTTAATCGGATTTTAGGAGTTGATGCTGGGTTAAAAAGAGGAAATTTAAATACATCTCATGTTAATGTTAATCAAGCAAGAGGATTCATAACTATAGACGGAAGAAAATTTAAATACATCTCATGTTAATGTTAATCGTCACATACTTCGTTTGGTAGATATTCTCCACTAGCATTTAAATACATCTCATGTTAATGTTAATCATTTACTTGTATGCAAATCTAATGTAGCTAGTATTATTTAAATACATCTCATGTTAATGTTAATCCAAAATTCTCCCCACATATATTAATCCTTCTTTCTAATTTAAATACATCTCATGTTAATGTTAATCTTCATATGGACTGTAATTGCAGAATTTTAATTAGATTTAAATACATCTCATGTTAATGTTAATCAACTAGGGCATTTGATGAGACTGAAAACACTAGAATATTTAAATACATCTCATGTTAATGTTAATCGGAATAGAGTAGGAATGACAATTAATAAAGATGCATTTAAATACATCTCATGTTAATGTTAATCAACACGATGATGCTCCAGATGCAACAACAGGAATAGCATTTAAATACATCTCATGTTAATGTTAATCATCAAGTTGTTTTTTCTTAATTGTGTTTCTGTAGCATTTAAATACATCTCATGTTAATGTTAATCTTCTGTATTAAAAAGACCTTTTGGTACTTCATCAACAATTTAAATACATCTCATGTTAATGTTAATCAACAACCTCCCAGTCTTCTGCTAACATATCAGTTATTTAAATACATCTCATGTTAATGTTAATCATTAACATCTATAATAAGAGAATCGTCAAGTACCTTAATTTAAATACATCTCATGTTAATGTTAATCATGAAGGAGACATAATTAAATTTGAATGGGTTGAATTTAAATACATCTCATGTTAATGTTAATCATAGCTTGCCATAACACCCTTTTTAACTGCTATTTTATTTAAATACATCTCATGTTAATGTTAATCAAGAATGTAAGCAAAATGATACACTTACATTCTTTTTATTTAAATACATCTCATGTTAATGTTAATCCCTAGTAAAATGCCCATTCTTAGAAATCACAAAACCACTCTATTATAGTAATAGTAACATATTCGCAAAAATTTACCAAGTAATTCTCTCATTTCCAATATTTTAATAAAAGAAAGCCTAACACCCCTTATTTCAATGGTTTAGAGTAATTCAACATAAAAATCAGCTGGTAAAACTATTTTATTTAGGTCGTATTCTTTGCTAAACGCTTATAATAAAAATTAATAAACCAAAAACAAAAAAGCATTTTCTAAAAAACTCAAAAAACGCTTCTCAGAAAATGCTTTTGGTGTACAATCTAATATTCACAAGTGTACGTTAAGGTACACTTGTGAATATTCATTAAAGTAAGTTTAAATCTATATTATCTTTTTCATTTTTAAATTTATTTAACTTTCACCAATTTTACAATATAGAATATAATTGACCCAAACATCACAATTAAAAATACTGGAACAAACCATAAAGATAGTTCTTTAGCTAAGGCTGTATTAATGGTTAAAAAGCTGAAGACTACAACCATAATTAGCTTTACTGTTCCAATCATATTTTTTAGTACACCATAAACTCGTTCTTTATTCTCCTCTGTAACCTCAACTCCAGTATTCCATACTTGAGGAAATCTTTCCAATATAGTTATTCCTGAATATAGAATCCATGAAATTATTGGAAGAATAAATAGCTCACCTTTATTTCCCCATCTATCTACTACCCCTAATGCATTATAATGACCTGGTATTTTATCTGGTATGCTGCTCCAATTTAAACCTAAATATATTAAAATTCCAACCAATAACAATATACAGATTAAATTTACTATAACATCATACTTAGTTCTTTGTAATTTCATAGCTAAATCCGCCCTTTATCCTTACATATTTTCTGTTTGTATAAATCATCACGATTTATCTATTAGCCTATTATAACATTTTTCAACAATACAGTATCGAAAATAATATAATTATATACGGTATATATTTACATGCTATGAATTTATTTCATTTTTTATTTTATTTGTCCCTGATTCTAATCTTATCCACAATATTCTTAATTCCTGTCACAATAAATGTTATTAACCCGCTGAACATGAAAAAGAATCCTATAGGCAATAAGTAGAAATTCTCATGTAAAAAACCTTCTGCATCAATATATTCCACAGAATTTGCTTTTATTAGAATGCATGCAAAGCCCATAAACAGCAACACTGCACCAATACTAATTGCAATTAAATTCATTTTTGTTCTTCGTGTTTCACTTCCATCTTTGACCAATTTTTCAGTCATATTGTTCATGTCATTTCCTCCTATAATTAATTGATCGAGTGAAATGTTAAAAGTCATGGATATTTTCACCACCATCTCTAAATCAGGAAGATTCCTATTATTTTCCCAATTAGAAATAGCTTGTCTTGAAACATTCAATTTTGAAGCCATCTGTTCCTGTGTTAACTCTCTATTTGCTCTAATTTTTTTAAATTGTTCTCCAAAATCCATTTTATGACCTCCCTCGTCGATTTGATTATAGTTATTTAATTGCTAATTCATCAAGCAAGCATCTCTTGCAATCATGTTTTTTTTATGCTCGAATTACTGTCATCATTGATATTGCCCTATTTATCATAATTAAATGCATCCTCTTATTTACATGCAAACTCTTTTTTTAAGTATATCCTAAAGGAAATATATTAATTCTAATAATGTCTTTTAAAAGGACTATATTAGAGAATACTTCCTTGCATACTTATCAAAAAGTTTTTTGTCTATTTTTCTGTGATGATAAAGCATTCTCATTCCACGGTGAATAGCAAGGTCTCCAAAGCTTACAATGTCAGGACGTTGCATGCAAAATGTCATAATCATTTCTGCTGTCCAAACACCAATTCCATTTAATGAAGATAATTTTTTAATTACATCTTCATTTGACATACTGTAAAGATCATCTATATTAAATTGTCCACTTCTGATTTTTTCAGCAAAGTCTTTTATATAATCAACTTTTTTAAAAGTCATGCCACAACTTTGCATTTCTTCACGACTGCATAGATAAATGGTATCTGCATTGACAGTCCCAAGTTTATCAGATAGCCTCTTCCAAATTGTTACCTGTGCTGAGGTTGAAATTTGTTGTCCAATGATATGATGAATAACAGACGAAAACAAATCATTATTAACTTCCCTATAAATGTGTCCAATTTTATCTATTGCTTCTTTAAGTAATTTATCATGTGTTTTCAAATATTCAATCTCTTTTTCTCCATATTCAAGATACAAAAAATACACCTCCTATGCTGAGATTATAGCAGTGTAGCAATATAAAGTATAATCATCCTCTTGCAAGGTTAAGTGCTGATAACGAAATCCTGTTGGAATCCCTTGAGAACGCAAAAGTGCAGTTAAAAGATTAGCTTTTGCATGGCATATTCATGTTTCATATTTTAAGACATCAGATGCTTTTGCTGTGATAACATATCATAGGGGTATACCTTAATCCATCAGTCACTTGTTCTGTCTTAGTGTCATTGAACCCTAAATGATGATATACTTCCACAGCATAAGGAGAAGAATTAACTGTCAAAAAGCCAGATTTATTATCCAAGCATACTTTTTCAAACAACTTTTTGCCAATGCCTTTTCTGTGATGTCTACCATCTACAAAAAACAAAGCAATATGATTCCCATTAGTACGAGTTGCAATAATACCAATAAGGTTATCATTTTCAAATGCTCCATATACTCTAAGCATTTTTACATATTCATCATTATGCAATGAATCATAGAATGACTGTATTCCTTCTTCTGAATAATCAGGTGATTCATATTCTTGAAAAACTGTCCATGCTAACTTAAATGCATTTTCTAATTCATCTTGTATGAGTTCTCTAATCTCCATTTATATCACTTCTCCTTTAAGTACACATAAACATTCATTTCTTTAATAAATTATATCATACCCTTCATTCCTCAACGAACACACTTTATTAATTACTGCATAAAATATTAACTTCTTGAAATTCAATCTTTATTTTGCTACTTTTTTCCATCAATTATTTAAATCCTTTCTATTATTATCCCTTTATAAATCTTCTAGCCCACTTCAAATTGATTTCTCTAAATTCGTTTGAATTATCTTTATTTAACTCTCTAGAAAGTGATTTTTCTATATCCTTGTATAATTCCATTTTTATTTGTGATAGAAAAGTTCTTCCATCTTTAAGGAAAAATATAATTTGTGGTTGACCATTATTAACATTAAAATAAGCATTTTTAATTTCAGTTTCTATATTTGGAACCTGCTCTTTAGCAATACCTATATGAATAACTTTAAGAATTTCAATGATCCTGTCATCAAAGTTAAAATCATTAATTAATATTTTTTCAATTAACTCAGCTGTACTTGAAACAACTCTTAATATATATTCTTCACTTAATATTCCTTGTTTAGTGAAATCACCTACAAATTTATATAACTCTTTCTTTGATTTTTTATCATAATTAGGAATCACATAAATCATCATCTTTTTATCCATATCATGATACAAACATTCATAATCTAATTGATATTCATTGCCACATTTACCACACTTGAATTTGAAGAAAGAACCATTCAAAATTCTAGTCTTCTGTTCTTGGCTTAGCGTTACATTAACACTATCCTAAAGCTTCACTTTCTGTTCATTTCCACATATACTACATTTTACATTACTATTACTACATTTTGACATCTCATTCATCCACATTATTATTTAATATTATTCCTCTTGGACTATCATACTTTTTATAAATCTAATATGTTTTCAACTTGCTTCGAACATTTGTTCTGCATTAATAATATGGAATATTTGTTTGGTTGTAAAGTGTTTTTTTACTTTTTTAACATATTTTATATTAACAAAACAAAAAAGCATTTTCTAAAAACTACGAAAATGCTTTTTTATTATAATTTAATATTAATCTCATATTTTTCATCAATTAATACATATTTACAATCATATTTTTTACACATCTCTAAATTCATGTCATTTTCTTTAATCATCATTTCTTTAGTACAAAATGAATCATCAAGACGTTTCTCTATTATATTTGCATATTCTTTTATTTGTACAAAATGATTTTCAATATATTTCTTAGTCATAATTAAACAATAATATTGAATTTCTTTCAAATATTCATCATTGAAATCAGCGTTCCAATCAAAAGGAATATAACATCCCTCAATAACAAGGTTTTGATGATTTTCTATTGCTGTTTTAATAATTTCTCTAACAATAGGCCAAAGAAAGGTAGTAAGTTCAGTATCGTCTTCTGTTGTTAAATTTGTATTTCCGCTTCTTATAAGTCCCATTTTTAAATGGTCAATAGATAAGTATGGAAATTTATATTGCTCTAATAGTTTTTGTGCTAGTGTTGTTTTCCCAGTATGAGAACAGCCTGCAATTAAAACAATCATTATTTTTACACCTCCCCTTCAAACCTATTTATCTAGCTGGAATTATAATATATTATTCATTTCTTATCTAATCTACTTTTTACAATTCATGAAAAATAGGCTTCATTTTTTCAAATCTACAAAACTGTTTAAATCCAATTTCTCTTAAATCTGCTTTTAATGCTTCTATATGTTCCCCTAAATTTTCTTTTTTGTGAGAGTCACTCCCTATTGTGATAATTCTACCACCTAATTCATAATAAAGTTTTAATATATCTCTTGAAGGCATTAAATCATCAATGTTGTATCTGATTGATGAAGTAGATAATCACAAAACATAATATACCTCTTTTCATTTTATCTCTTATCTTAATAGTATTATTATACTAAAAATCATTAGTATATTTACAAGTGTACATCAACGTACACTTGTAAATATTCATTAAAGTAAATTTTAATTATTTCATATTGAGCTCATTTCTTTGCCTTATAAATTATCATACCAATCACATTACCAATGAAAGCAATAAGGCTATATCCTACAATATATACCCAAGCGCTTGAATTGTAAAAAATAAAAATTGTAGGTATAAACAAAATGGCTACATTCATTGCATATAGCCAATGAAATGAATTCTTTGCTCCATATAACATTGAGCAAACAAAACAAATTAGTGGCACAACAACAAGGAGCATCATCATTGCTGATCCAGTATCTTTAATCAAAAGCGGAAGTAAATAAAAATCCATCAAAGTTACCACCAAATAAGGTAACATATTTTTCAATGCTTTAATCATCTTTTCATATCTCCATTCTCAAATGGTTACTACTGTCTTTATACTTCTTCAAACCACTTATTTTTTCTTATATTGTGTTGGTGATAATCCAAATGATTTTTTAAATGCCTTACTATAGTGAAACTCATCATAAAATCCTAATCTGTTTGCAATTTCTTTTATAGACATATTAGGATAAGCAACTATAAAATATTTGGATTTATTTAATTTTAATTGTAAATGATAATCATGAATTGTTTTTCCTGTATCATCTTTAAAATGCTTTTGAATAGTTCTAGGTGAAAAATTTAATTTTTCTGCTAAATCATTTATTGAAATTTTCTTGTCCACATTTTCCATTAATAAAGCTATTACATTAGTTGTTAATTCATCATATCTAAATCCATTTTGATCATGCACTAAAAGGTCTATTTCTGAAAAAATTCTAGATAAAATCGAATTAAGCAGTTTAGTATTTTCTTTTATCTCAAGAGGCCCTAATGCTGTAATTTCATGAAAATATGCAACCAAATTTGAATTATGTTTTATATTAATTTTAGAAGGGATACAATAGAAATCATTATTCAATGCACCTTTTTCAAACTTTATAAAATCTTTATCATTAGGTGTGAAATGAATATAGTAGCAAGAGGAATTCTCTAAATTATCCTCATTAGAATGATGATATTTATATGCTGGTAAAAACATAATATCTCCCTCACGACTTTGAATTAATTCATTTTCTACAATAACATTAAACCCTCCTTTTTTTACATAAACAAGGTCGTGATGTGGCAAAGTCCTATTTGGATGCCTAAGTTCATTTTCAAAGGTTAAATTTCCACATGTTTCAATTAATCTAATACAATTTACATTAAGATTCGTATATATCATATTCGCTATTTTACATAAATAATGCAATCCAGTCAATGGGAAAGAGATGCTTTGCCGAATATAATAAAAGCATCTAATGATGACATCAATTAAAGGAGGCAAACTTTATGGAAATGTTAAGTAGAAATCCCGTTACTACATTGTAACCACCAGAGGCAAAACCGAAAAAATTTATAGGAATATTAAACATAAATAATATATTATTTAGAAAAAAATTAATAACAGAAAGAGGACAATTATATGAGTAATTATGATAAAACAAAAACCTTACCACAAAACATTAAATTTAATCAAGTAAATGTGACTGATAAATTCTTTAAATACTATCAAAATCTTATAATTGACAACGTAATTCCGTATCAGTGGTCAGTCCTAAATGATAAGTTACAGGATATAGAAAAAAGTTCAGCTATAAAAAACTTTCAAATAGCAGCAAAAGAACTAGAAGGGAATTTCTATGGATTTATATTTCAAGATAGTGATGTATATAAATGGTTAGAAGCAGTTGGCTATAGTCTTCATTTAAGAAAAGATAGTGAATTAGAGAAATGTGCTGATGCAGTTATAGATTTAATTGGACGAGCACAAGAAGATGATGGCTATATTAATACTTATTTTACAATTGAAAGACCTGACCTAAAATTTAAAGATTTATGGGAATCTCACGAATTATATTGTGCAGGTCATTTTTTTGAGGCAGCAACTGCCTACTATAATGCAACTGGAAAAGATAAGATAATTGAAATAGCGAAAAAATTTGCTGATTGCATTGATAGAAATTTTGGTAAAGAAGAAGGAAAAATTAAAGGATATGATGGACATGAAGAAGTTGAATTAGGATTAATGTCTTTATATAGTGTAACTAAAGAAAAAAGATATTTAAATCTTGCTAAATTCTTTATTGATGAAAGAGGACAATCCCCTTATTTCTTTGATGTTGAATGGGAAGCAAGAGGTAAAACAAGTTTCTATTTTAATTGGAAAGAGTGTGACGCTCCATCAGTAATAAAATCTAATTTTCATGGTGAAGGCCCAAAATATAATCAAGCACATCTGCCAGTAAGAGAACAAAAGGAAGCTGTTGGTCATGCTGTAAGACTTGTTTATATGCTTTGTGGAATGGCTGATATTGCAAAAGAGGCCAAGGATACAGAATTATTGGAGGCATGTAATAAATTATATGATAATATTATTAATAAAAAAATGTATATAACAGGGGCAATAGGCTCAACACATGTTGGAGAATCATTTACAGGAAACTATGATTTACCGAATGATTATGTTTATGGAGAAACTTGTGCTTCTATAGGCTTAGCTATGTTTGCAAAAAGAATGTTAAACATTAAAATAGATTCTAAATATTCAGATATTATAGAAAAAGAAATATTTAATGGAATTATTTCAGGAATCTCAATGGATGGTAAACATTTCTTTTATGTAAATCCATTAGAAGTTTATCCAAAAAATCATACTAATCCAGTAATGGAAGCAGTAAAAGTAGAAAGACAGAATTGGTATCCATGTGCATGCTGTCCTCCTAATGTTGCACGTTTCCTGCTTAACTTAGGAGACTATATTTATTCCTCTGATGCTGATACCTTATATATTCATCAATACTTAGCCAACAACACAACGTTGAATCAAGATGATAATAAAGTAAAAATAGAAATGGATTGTGATATTTTAAATTCACAAAATGTGAAAATAAAAATTAATTCATCAAAAGCCTCGAATAGTTCTTTGGCATTTAGAATACCACAATGGGCTGATGATTTCTCAATTAAAGTTAACCAAGTAAATATTAATAATTATAAAACTTTAGATGGCTATGCTTATATAAATCTTGACTTAACAGAAGAAGTTATAGTTGAAATAATATTTGATTCACAAATTAAACTTATAAAAAGTAATTCTAAAGTAAGACATAATGCTGGGAAAGTAGCTATAAGCTATGGTCCACTTATATATTGTCTAGAAGAAGCTGATAATAATGATATGTTATATAATTTAATAATTAATAAAACCTCAGCTCCAACCCTTGAAACATTTGAATATAATGGACTAAATCTTACAAAGATTAAAGTTGATGGACTTAAAGAGCTAGATAATAATGAAAGCTTATACCATAATTATATGGAAACAATAAAATCTAAGGAAATAACCCTTGTTCCTTATCACTTCTGGGGAAATAGAGGTATTGGAGAAATGCAGGTTTGGGTAAGACATAATTAATCAGACAATAATATCAATTGATTATTCAAAAAAGAGAGTAGGTAGTTTTGCTTTTACACAAAACTTTCTACTCTCTTAGTTATGCGAATACTCCCCGAATAAAATGCACTTTCAAGCATAATGTATATATAATTCATTCCAAAAATCTTCAGAAAAATGATCACAAATATTTTTGAATGAATTTGCTACATGAGATATTCTTATACTTTCGTTGTAAGTAATACTTTCCTTGTTGTTTAAAAATTTTTCTAATTTATAAAGATCGAATTTGTATTGAAATCCAACCTACAAAATATACCAAACCTTGCCCACGCCGTAAGAGTCCAAACATAATAATACTAGACTCATCTAGTATGATAAGAACAAATGCAGCTGTGGAAGGATATATTTAATAGATTTTAATTATTCTTGGAACTATTTTTATTAATATTTAAGTTATTACCAAACTAGAAAATGAGGACATATGTTTATGCAGAGTGCATCCAAAAAATTTTTATTAGTACTTCATAATTTCAAGCTATAAAACTGTTATTGTTTGAGCGTATGCGAGTTTAACAGTTTTATTGATTGAAATTATAGAAGTACTTTAAAAATTTTTAAGCAACCGAATAAACATATGTCCTCATTTTCGGGGGTATTCACAAAACTTAAAAGTTCACAATATCTTTAGTCTATATCAAAATTAATTTCTTTTATATTATTTAATATTGTTAATATACATCCTTCTTTTGAGTCTTCTACTGTAGCACCAACAACATTTTTTACATTATGAACATTATTCATGATAACTTTAATATTTTCATAACTTTCTGAAAGTGTTACTTTTATATGATTATTTGTATTTTCTGCACATACTTTAAGCAAAGTATCTCCATTTGAGCTGTTTATTTCAGCATTAGACTTATCCTTTAAATTAAATATATGAAGCTTCAAGTCTTTAGAATAATCATAATCACAACAGTTATCATTGGTTCCCATTGGAATAATAGAATTTTCTTTTACCATAAGTGGAAGTGTGAAGTAATCAAATTTTCCATTAATCCAAGTACCTCCTTCTATGATTTCATTTGTAATAAGATTAGTCCAAGTTCCTTTTGGAAGATAATAATCCACCACTGAATCAGCATTAAATACTGGTGCAACTAAAATATTATCTCCAAACATATATTGTCTTTCAAGATAGTCGCATGCTCTGTCTTCTGGGAATTCAATTATCATTGGTCTCATTACTGGAATTCCCTTTTTACTTGCTGTTACTGCTTTATTATAAATATAAGGCATTAATCTGCATTTTAGTTTTGTAAATTCTCTTACAACATCTACAGATTCTTCATCAAAGAGCCATGGAACTCTATAAGAACTTGATCCATGTAATCTGCTATGAGAAGATAAAAGTCCAAATTGTACCCATCTTTTATATACATCTGGCGATGCAGTATTTTCAAATCCACCTATGTCATGACTCCAAAATCCAAATCCTGAAGACATTAAAGATAAACCTCCACGTAAAGTTTCTGCCATTGCTTCAAAAGTTGATTCACAATCGCCACCCCAATGAACTGGGAACTTTTGTCCACCTGCAGTAGCTGAACGAGCAAATAATATTGCATTTTCTTCTCCAAGCTTTTCTTTAAGAACATCAAATACTGTTTTATTATATAAATATGTGTAGTAATTATGCATTTTTAATGGATCTGCCCCATTAAAATACACTCCATCAGTTGGTATTCTCTCACCAAAATCTGTTTTAAAGCAGTCAACTCCCATATCTATTAATTTTTCAAGATATGAAGCATACCATTTACATGCATCTGGATTTGTGAAGTCAACAATTCCTTGTCCAGCCTGCCACATATCCCACTGCCACACATCTCCATCTTCATTTTTTATAAAGTATCCATTTTCCATGCCTTCTTTAAATAATGGAGACTTTTGACCTATATATGGATTTATCCAAACACATACCTTTAAGCCTTTTTTCTTTATTCCAGCTATTAATCCTTTTGGATCTGGGAATACCTTTTTATCCCATTCAAAATTACACCATTCATATTCTTTCATCCAGAAGCAGTCAAAGTGAAATACACTTAATGGAATATCTCTATTTAGCATACCATCAATAAAGCTATTTACTGTATCTTCATCATAATTTGTTGTAAATGAAGTAGAAAGCCATAAACCAAATGACCATGCTGGAGGTAATGAAGGTTTACCTGTAAGATTTGTATATCTTTCAATTGTGTCCTTTGGATTATCTCCACCAATAATCATGTAATCTAACTTTTCTCCAGGAATGGAAAACTGACATCTTGATACAACTTCTGTAGCCACTTCAAAAGATACTCTTTCTGGATGATTTACAAATACGCCATAGCCTTTGTTAGTTAAATAAAATGGAATGTTTTTATAAGCAAAATCTGAGCAAGTACCACCATCTTCATTCCAAATGTCTACAACCTGACCATTCTTAGCATATTGAGAAAACTGTTCTCCAAATCCATATACACATTCTCCGATATCTAAATCTAACTGTTCTCTAAAATAGCAGCCATCATTAGTCGTCATGTATCCCATTTGATTTTTCTTGCTTTGAGTAATAAGCTTTTCTTTATAATAAAAACTTAGCTTCCATTCATCTTTTTGTATCTTTACAGTAGTGTCCCCACTTGTAAGAGAAATACATTCTTCTGAATCCTCAATACTAATATTATGGCTATTACTTTCTTCTATTTCAAAAGAAGAATCATTTTCCTTTTTCCCCATATGATGATAGGCTTGAACTCTTATAACATCAAGAATTGGAGAAGTGAATTTTAAGGTAAGTATCGGAGCATTTAATGTTTGTCCTCTATCAGTCACTATTTTATCTGAAGCATAAACTACTACTTCTTTATCTTCTATTTTATAATCTCTTATCTGTATTGGACTACATTTATTTACACCATCTTTTAAGAGCCAATATCCATCTGTAAATTTCATAAATTATCTTTAGTGAGAGATTGTATTATAAGTGCCAATCTCTCACTAAAGTTCACCTCCATTCTTAAAATCCGTTGTTCTTGATTACTTCTCTATACCACTTTCCAGATTCTTTTATTCTTCTTTCTTGAGTCTTTAAATCTAATGCATATAATCCATATCTATTTCTATAAGCATTCATCCATGACCAGCAGTCAATAAATGTCCATATATGATATCCAAAGCAGTTAGAACCTTCTTCAATCGCCTTATTAACACATTCTAAATGTCCTCTCAAGAAATCAATTCTGTAATCATCATTTAAATCATTTTCTGAATTAAAATCATATGAATCTTCTGGAACACCCATGCCATTTTCTGAAACATACCATGGAATGTTATTGTATTCATCTCTAAATCTTATACCCATTTCATATAATCCTTCAGGGTATATTTCCCAATTTTTAAATTCATTCACTCTTCTTCCTGGCATGTCATATATATCATAAAAGCTTCTTGGAGTAAGAGGTGCATTAGGATTAATTAAATGCTCTTTTGCTTTTACTCTTGTTGGTGCATAATAATTTATTCCTAATCTATCAATAGTGTTTTCTTTTATAATCTCTAAATCTTCTTTAGAGTATTCTGGTAATAAGTCATGTTCTTTTAAGAAATCTACTAATTCTTTTGCATATTCACCTTTAATTGCTGGATCTAAGAATGCTTTATTGTTAAACATATCTCCTATTCTTGCTGCTTCAACATCAGCTGGATGCTGACTTCTAGGATATACTGGTCCAAGGTTTAAAACAATTCCTATGTCTCCTTTTAAATTTAACTTTCTATACTCTCTTATAGCTATAGCTGAAGATAATATTTCATGATATCCAACTTGTACAGCTTTCTTAAAATCCAAGACGTTAGGATAATGGAAATCATATAAATATCCGCCTTCTGCTGGAACTATAGGCTCATTATGTGTAAACCAGAATTTAACCTTATCTCCAAATAGCTCAAAACACTTTTTAGCATATTGTCCATAGGCATCTACAACTTCTCTGCTTTCCCATCCACCAATTTCTTGCATCTTAGCTGGCATGTCAAAGTGGAATAATGTAATCATAGGTTCTATTCCATTAGCTTTCATTTCATCAATAATAAAGTTATAGAATTCTACTGCTTTTTCATTAACTTCTCCTACACCATCTGGTATAAGTCTTGCCCAAGATATAGATGTTCTGTAAGAATTAAAGTTTAGTGCTTTCATTCTTTGAATATCTTCTTTTGCATTTTTATAAAATGTTGAAGTTTCATAAGGTGGAATACTGTTAAAGAATCTTTTTGGTTCTTTTTCATACCATAAGTCCCAGACAGTTTTTCCTTTTCCATCGCCTTCTATAGTTCCTTCTGATTGTTCAGCTGATGATGCAGCTCCCCACATAAAATCGTCTTTAAATTTATACTTCATACGTAAATCTCCTTATCTTTTATTCTTCTGTATTTATTGGACTCATTTCTAATTTTTCTGCTTCTTTCTTTTCAAATAATTTAAAGAATGGATAGTAAATCACAAAACTTACTACTATATTTACTAAAGATATTAAAATAGCTTTCCAGTCACCAGTTTGTAAAAATACTGCTAGTGGAGCTGGCACAGTCCATGGTGCAGTAGCAATTACAGGTGCTACCAATCCTATTTTTGTTGCAAAGTATGCAATTGAGAATCCTGCCATAGGTGCTAATATAAAAGGAAGCGCTAAATATGGATTATATATTACAGGTAATCCAAACATTATTGGTTCATTTATATTAAATATTCCAATTGGAAAAGCTGCTGATCCTATTGCTTTAATATTAGGCACTTTAGATCTTTTTGCTAAGTAACAAAGCATTAATGTTGCTCCAGTTCCCCCTATGTATGCATAACAAAGAAAGCCTTGTGGTGCTAAATAAGGTATAGGTAATCCTGCTGCTGCAGCTGCTGCATTTTCAGCTAAAAGTCCAATCCAAATTGGTTCAACTATTGCCCCAACTAAGCTTGTACCATGTATCCCAACAATCCATAATAAATGAACTACTAATAATATAACCATTATTCCAATATAACTTGCTGCAAAATTCTTTAATGGTGAGAATAAAGTTTGTATTGCACTATTTACACTTGTATCAAATTGATAAAATACAAATACTGCTACTAATCCAATAATTGCTACAAATAGTGCTGGAATTACTAATCTAAAAGCATTAAGTACAGCTGGTGGCACTGAATCTGGAAGTTTAATTATTAATTCTTTTTTCATACAAAGGTTATATATTGTTCCTGAAAGTAAAGCTGCAATTATTGCTGTAAAAATACCTGCTGATCCAAATAAGTTAAAATTCAAGGCAGTTACAGTATCGCCAATCTTAGCTCCGCCTGATAAAAATATTCCTGATAATGTACTGCTTAATTGTCCACTACTATCAACAATTTCACTTACAGTAACAATCTGAGTTGATAATATAACAAATAATAACAATGATATTAATCCACCATTAACTTCCGAAAGCTCGTTTTCTTTAGCTAACTCACTTCCTATAATAAATGCAAAGTAAATAGCCAATAAAGAAAAGGTTGCTGTGGATATTACATTAAAAAATGGTGCAAATTTAGATAATGGTGCAAATAGCCAACCTAATCCAAAAGGGGTAAAAGTATATTCTAAATTACTGATTATTAAGAATATAGAACCTACAATTATCAGTGGTGTTGCTCCAACACTGGCTTGTATTGCTCTTATATATTTATTTCCTGATAGCTTTGCTAATGGTACTGTAAATTTTTCAATTAATCTAAAAATATTTTCCATTATTCGTTCCTCCATTAATTAAATTATTAATTACGTATTCCTCAATTAAGTAGTAATAATTATTTAAATTTTCTACGTTTACATAAATCATTTCATCATTAAACTTATTTTCTTCTGATGTAATTAAACATATATCAAATTTTTTTGAATAATTAGCATATTCATTTGTATTAATGATATCAATGCACTCTACAATGCTTCTAACTTTTTCTAATCTTCTTCGTATATAATCTGTTATATAGTAGGATTCATCAGATACTATCAATAGCTTAAAATGTTCATTTAAAGAAGTGGTAGAATGTATATATGGCAAAAGCTCTTCTATTGAAATTTCCACATTAAATTCTTCTTTGATTTTACATAATACATGTTTAAATACATATCTATCTAAGAAAAATTTCTTTTTAAAATCTGGAAAGTCTTTAATAAATCTCATAAAATTAATACCTTTTATAGATTTTAATATAACTAATTTTGAGATATCAAATTCAATTCTCTCCTGCTCATTAATATCACAGTTTAAACACTTCTTCTTTTCTTCTAAGATATTGTGAATTCTTGCTAAGGATACTACTTCTTCCTTAAAATCTTCCTTTTTTAAAATCTCTCTTGCATAAAACAGGAAGAAATTTTGATAAAATATTAAGCTTTCATCTTTATTCCAAGGTGCTAACTCCTGGCAGATATCATTTATAAATTTATATATATTACTTTCTTCATTGAATACCTTAAGCTTTGTCCCAATTATTTCAAATATGCTGTTGCTTCTAAGTATTCCAAACCATATATAAAGTTTTAAAAGCTTTTCAGTATTTATATTAAGCCTTACTTTATAGTAATTTTTTAATCTATTAAACAGTTCTTCATACTTCTTGTATTGATTGATTCCAACTATAGATATTATGTGTTTAGCTATAGAATACTCATATAAATTATTGTAGTATATATACTCAACTATAAGTTGTCTCTTTTTTAGCTCAGAGCCAGTAATCTTAAACCCTCTATTTGATTTTTCAATATCCAAATCATATTTTTTAATCTGAGCTTGCAATGCTTTTATATCTTTTGAAATCTGTGGAATGCTTATATAAAGCTTATAAGATAGCTGTCCTAAAGATATTCCATCATGATTTATAAGTAAAAGTATTACTTCTAGTGTTCTGGCTTCTTTTGTATTTATATCATCAAAATTACTATTTATATATTCCTTGAATTTATTATAATCGTGAATTTTTAAAGAATACCCATTGACTCTGGATGCATTTATTTCTACTCCATATTTAGGCAGTACCTCTCTTAAATACTTTATTTCATTAAATACTGTTTTTTGAGATACTCCTACACTGCTTGCAATCATTGATGATGTTATACTTTTATTTTTTCTTAATAACCTTAAAATTTCTTTTCTATTATTGGTACCCATAATTTATCATTCCTTTTTGCGCTAGCTACAATGCTATTATAAATTCATTTCTTTTGTCTTTCTATAGGTTTATAATACTTTATGCTTACTTATTTTCATATAGGTTATGAAATAAATGAAAATTTCTCAATATAAATATCAAACTGAACCTGTATGACATGCATCGATTAATAGTTTAAATGTAGAAATTGTAAGTATCATAGGGTAATAAATTTACCACTCTCTATTAAATTATTCTAAAATTAGAAAAGCAATTTACATATAGTTTCTGTAAAATAATTGTAATTTTCATTTTATATAATATATAATAAAGTTAGTATTAAATAATATTTGTAATTATTTTTTTAGATTTTTCCATGAGTTCCTACTATATAAGGAGTTGAATAAATGAAAAAAATACTACTAATTTCAATAAGTTTAATAGCTATTTTAATAACATTTGGTATAGGATTTTCTATGCTTGGGAAAGATGAATATAAGACTACAGACATTTCTAATTATAATGAATATCTAGGGCAAGATGGAAAACATAATAATGATATATTTCCACATAATATACCTGGTTCAGCTGAAATTGAATATTTTTATTATTATTATTACAATCCATTTGATCCTAATTATGTATCATACCTTGTATATTCATGCAATGATGAAGATTATTCTAAAGAAATAGAAAGACTTTCTAAGTTAAATTCTTCTGAAGACTATCTTATATATAGTGCAACTGGATTTAACTATCCTGTATGTGCAGTTTACGCTGATAATCAAGGATATATCTATGCTTTAACTGATAAATCAAATAATAAAATTATTTATGTTGAAATCAAATTTTGTAACTATTTCTCTGATATTAACTATGATGACATAATTAACAAAGACTATCTTCCAATTGATTTCAATGGAAAACCAGGAAATCCAACACGTGCTGCATATGAAAAAAGTTAAAAAAAAAGAACTTTATCGAAGTTGAACCGCCCCAAAAAAGTTAGACCAAAAATCTAATGATTTTGATGTGGGTTCATATTTCAAGTTCCTTTAAAATTACAATTTAATGGTATTTACGGTAATAAAAATAGCTGTCACTTTCCATGTTAGGCTGCTTATGGCTAATTGGAGTCCTTTTTTCGAATAATTCAAAGCCTGCCTTTTCTGCTACCTTGCATGAAGCATCATTTGCACAATCAATAGTAAGAACCATATAAGGAATATCTGATACATCTATACAACAGTTAAATAATGATGTTAATGCCTCTGTAGCATAACCATTTCCACTATAATCTTCATCTATACAATATGCCATTTCTACTTCATTTATGGTATCTTCTAATCCCATTCCAACCATGCCAATCAATTCATTCGTTTCTTTTAATTCAACAGCATATCGCTTGTTCTCATAAATATCTTTTGATTCTTTTTGCGATTGAAGCCAATCAATATATCCTGATAACCTTCCTTGAATAACACTATTTTCAGACCAGTCCTTCATAAAACGTATCATATTTTTTTGCCAAATAATTTTTCTTAAAGCTTCTTCATCTGTTCGCTTAAAATCACGAATAATTAATCTTTTGGTTTCTATATACATGTTATTATCTCCTTAAAAATTTCACTTATATTATGAGTCTTTTGTGTTTAAATACATCTCATGTTAATGTTAATCTTGCTTTTATTAATTAATTTTTGAATTTTTTTATTACGTTTAAATACATCTCATGTTAATGTTAATCCGCAGTACCATTCCATTTAGGCTTTACATATCCAATGTTTAAATACATCTCATGTTAATGTTAATCAAAAGTAGGTTCTCCTCCAATTGGGCAACCCCATTCGTTTAAATACATCTCATGTTAATGTTAATCATCTTTCCACCAGGAGTACTTGGATCAAATCCTTCGTTTAAATACATCTCATGTTAATGTTAATCGTATAACTACCAATGGATTTATAAGAAACTCAATATTGTTTAAATACATCTCATGTTAATGTTAATCCTCCATCACTGCCACTTGAATTATCAATGTATTGTTGGTTTAAATACATCTCATGTTAATGTTAATCATTTTTTTGCCCTTCTGAATCATATTTAACTCTTATGTTTAAATACATCTCATGTTAATGTTAATCATCATCTATAACTTCCTTTAATATATTTAATGTTGTTTAAATACATCTCATGTTAATGTTAATCAAGATGGGGCGTTAGTTATCAAAGCGTAGTTAATTAGTTTAAATACATCTCATGTTAATGTTAATCGACCAATGGGACATTGTAGGAGACACAATGATACAGTTTAAATACATCTCATGTTAATGTTAATCTGACCAATATTAATCCAATGCTAGATAAATTGATGTTTAAATACATCTCATGTTAATGTTAATCAATTTCTTCACACTCTCACCTCAATCTTAATATTCGTTTAAATACATCTCATGTTAATGTTAATCCTACAATAAGCTTCATTATATTCAACTGGAAAAAAGTTTAAATACATCTCATGTTAATGTTAATCTAATTCTTTTTCTTCTTTAATATCAGAAGTTAATGTTTAAATACATCTCATGTTAATGTTAATCTCTAGTATTTTATAATAATAAATTTGCAGATAGTGAGTTTAAATACATCTCATGTTAATGTTAATCAGATAAGAAAACTGGTAAAAAACTTAATGTTCCTATGTTTAAATACATCTCATGTTAATGTTAATCGTATTTGGTCTTCCTGGATTTACTTCTTTAACTTTCGTTTAAATACATCTCATGTTAATGTTAATCTCAATTTTGTAGCTCATTCCACTACTTTTACTCGGTTTAAATACATCTCATGTTAATGTTAATCCCTTTTGCATCATCACTAATATTATAACTACTTTCCAGTTTAAATACATCTCATGTTAATGTTAATCCCTAGTAAACTCCCCATTCTCAAAAATCACTAAAACACTCTACTATAGTAATAGTAACACATTCGCAAAAATTTACCAAGTAATCCTCTTTCTTTCAATATTTTAATATAAACAAGTCTAACATGGCTTATATCAACAGATTAGCCTACTTCTAAATAAAAATCAGCTGGTAAATTTCCGTTTTTAAGTCATCCCCCTTGCCAAAAGCAATATTACAGTCAATAAATCAAAAATAAAAAATCATCTTCTAACCCAATCAGAAAATGATTTTTAGTTTATATCCCTATATTTACAAGTGTACCTTAACGTACACTTGTAAATTTATAAATTAGTACTATTGAAAACTTTCTTTAAATATTATTTTTAATAATTCACTTGGAACCTGTTGATTATGGAAAATCTGCATCATACCTTTAGGTGTTATTTTATAACCTGTCAATTCATCCTTATGAAAAACTACTGCTTTTGCTTCAATGTTAATATGGTCCTTAAAAGGAATAAGACGAATAAAATTATCATTCACATAAAATGATGGAAGTTTAGCCCACAGCTTTTCATCAATATTTCTAGAAGTACTTTCATAAATAAGTTCATATAACTCACAAAATCTTTTCTTTGTTTGTTCTTCAAATTTCTCTAAATAATTATATATATCTTCGTTCATATTTAATTCTCCACTTATATTACTAATTTATATATACATCCTTAATCTTCTATAATCATATTAACAAGAGTTTGAATATGTATCTGCATTGTATCTAGCAATCCATATACAATATCATGATAGTATGGAATTGTAGACTATGCTCCCATTCTACCAATTAACCCCAACTTTTTCATGTTTAAATTCATTTTTATACTGTTATTTCAATTTGATTTCCTTCGATCCCAATTACACAACTTTCATAATATCCATCTCCAGTAGTTCTTGGACCACTAACCACTTCATATCCATCTTGTTTTAGTCGTTCTGTAAGTTCATCAACTTTTTCTTTACTTCCAACACTAAATGCAATATGAATAAATCCAGTACGAGTCAAAGTTTTATTAGTATCTTCCATATTAGGTTTGTTCATAATTTCCAAACGTGCTCCATCATCAAATGTCAAAAAATAAGATCTAAATTCAGTATTTTTATTGTGGTATACATCATTTGATTTTGCTCCCAAATAAGAAACAAAGAAATCCTTTGTTTTTTCCAAGTCATTTACATACATTGCGATATGTTCAATTTTCATAACAAAACCTCCTTAAATTACAATTTATATTAATAGTTAACACTGCTTTTTTCAATAAATCGGTAACCTTTTCTTGATATATTCCACATACATCACCATCCAGATAACTTGCGATTTTTCTCTTAACTAATTATATCATAATACCAAATATCCCACTATTCAGTTTTCAAAGATTAAATAACCATTTTATGCTTAAGATTCTTCACATTTTTCAAATACTAAATCATGAGCTGTTATTTGTCCATAACTTCCATTACTTTTAGGTATGGCTGCTACAAATCTCCAGCCTTCTTTGCTATATTTATCAATTATCTCCCTGTGATTGCTGCTTTTGAAAACTCCCCCAACAGTTGATTCAACATACATATATGTGAACATAAATTACCTCCTTTTAATTAAGCAATATACATTTATACTTCCTTAATTTTATTAATTTAAAATAAGTCTTCTGACTAGCTTAAATTTATAGTTTACCATTTGGAAATTGTAAATTATCATAAGAATTTATAAATTTATCTAGCCAATCATCATTATATTCTAAAAACTCACTATCACATATTAATCCAAAATCATCAGAAGCATAACCTGCTATGCTGTCATCTTGCGTTAAATCATATATTTTCAAATATACCTTTTCACGAATATTATCTGATATAGATTTACTCTGCTCTGAAAATCCTTTTTCTTTTTTCATAGCTTCTATATTATTAAATATACGAATCCACTCTTCATCAAATTCTGGTAAATCACGATTATCTAATACCTTATCAAAATCCATTTGTGTGAAATCTATTTTTTCTAAATTTTGAAATAAGTCATCTACAATCATATTTAATTTCTCCTTTTTTGAATTTCAAAATTCCATTTATCTGTCCATTGTGAAATAATAATCTAATATTTCTTTTAAAAACCCTTCAATTAAATTTTATTTTATGCAGTCTACTATAAACCCTTTTCCATTAGAGATTCTTTTTATAATAATCTTTGAAAATCCAACCTGCTTTGCTAAAGCTTCTATTTCTTCAGGGTCAAAGTACTTAAATCCCTCTTTAGTATATTTTAGTCCTTGCAAAAACTCTTTAGAGTAAAATGCATTTGAAAATGAGCCACCTTTTTTTAATACTCGATATATCTCAGACATTCCTTTGGATGTATCTTTCCAAAAATAAATTGTATTTATTGACGTAATAGTATCAAAAAAGTCACTTTCATATTTCATATTGCAGCAATTTCCTATAGATAAATGAATCTTTTTCATGGAAATGCCTTTCTTATTTCTTTCATTAGCACTCTTTAGTGTATCTTTTGAAATATCTATACCATAAAAATCACATTTAAATTTATCATACAACTCTTTAATAATTTAATCTTTTTAATTCAAACAATTCTTCCTTAACTTCATATCCACCATAAAAGCCATCAATTGCCCCATCTAATCTTTCAATATATAGGTTATAATCTTCTTGTGGGAATTTCTCAATATAGTATTCATCCTTAGAATCCATATGATATAAAAATAGTTGTAATATACTTTTATAAATAAAGTTTAATTTTCTTATTAAGTCCATATTAAACTTTTCTTCAGAATCAGCTTTTCTTAGTTCTACAATAGAATCATAAAGATTCCAAAAACTTTCTATATTAAACTGATTTTTTTCATGAAGATAATATAAAAAACTTTCATCAGCTATATTATAGTTATCTTCTAAAATCCTCTGATCATTATTCATTATTTTCACCTCATAAATTAGACTTAATGAATTAGATTTTGCTTACAACTCATCATTATTATTTAAGCACTTAAACATTTCTATCTCTTTATCTGCAGAGTAATGTTCTCTTACATAATATTGAAATAAAATCTTCTTGAGTTTAAGTTTTCTAATATTCCTTCTGATTTCACCTCGTCATATGTTTCCTTTAAATCTTCCAGTGCTACTTTTATCGCTGATTTAAGTTTCATACTGAATATTTTCAGATCACTTCTTATTTTATCTGTATTCCAAGCCTTATTTTCACTCATATATTTCTGTAAATATGTATTGTAATGTTCAATCTGTATTTCCTTATTCATTAATACCCCCATATCCATATTGAAATTTTTTCCAAATTACTATTTATAGAACTTAATCTTAAATTAGAATTTATCAATCTATTTAAATTATAACATTTAATAAATACTTCTAAATAAATACTTCTAAATAAAAATTAATGAATTTAAAACCCAAAATGTGTGAGATCTCATAATTAATCGATTTTGATAAAACTATATATGGATGATATAATTAGCATTAATAGCAAATTTGGTATAAAGGGGGACTATATATGTTTACATATAAACAAATAGAAAGCTTGAATGATTTGGAATTACAAGTATATGAATATATAATTAAAAATCATAGTAAAGTTTTAAAATCAACAATAAGAGAGTTAGCTAAAAATGTTCATGTTTCAACTACTACTATATTAAGATTTTGCAAAAAAATGGATTGCGAAGGATTTTATGAATTTAAATATAAATTAAAAGACCAGCTTGCAGAAACAGATAAAGATTTTAAATTAAATACAGATGATTATGCTATTATGGATTATTTTGAACGTTCTAATCGTCCTTCTGAAGTACAAAAACTATTAGATGCTGCTAAGATTATTCACAAAAGTAAACAAATTATTTTTTTAGGAATAGGGACATCTGGTATTTTAGCTAAATACGCTTCTAGGTGTTTTGTTAATATAGGAAGATTTGCTGTATATATTGATTATCCATATTTTCTTGTTCCTGATGGATTCTATGATGAAATAGTGATTATTGTATTTTCTGTAACAGGAGAAACAGAAGATATCATAAAGCAATTAAGACAATTTAGAAATTTTGATTGTGTAATTATTTCCATAACAAATAGCGAAATGAGTACAATAGCTAAACTATCTGATTTAGTAATTAGTTATTATTTGCCTTTACAAGTAAAAGGAGATGAAAAAGTAAATTTAACTTCTCAAATTCCAGTAATGAATATTATTGAAAAGCTTACTTTTAATCTATCTCAGTTAAAATATAATAATGAATAGTTATTTTTAGTAACATGTTTTTTTTTGAGTGACAGGTTTTATCAGATATAACCTATCACTCTTTTTCTTATTTTAATGATTTAGTAAACGATATAATTTATAATTAGCTTGTAATTGCAATTACAAATTATATTAAAAAAAATAGTTATTATAATAGCTTGTTGTTTATAAATAATGGAGGTTTTATTATGAATACTTTTTTTGAAAAAATACAAGAAAAGATTGCACCAACAGCTGGAAAAATAGGAAGTCAAAAGCACTTGTTATCCATACGTGATGGAATGATGGGGGCAATGCCCTTAATTATTATTGGATCTATATTTTTGGTTTTAGGTAACTTACCTTTTAATGGTTATACAGAATGGCTAGCATCACATGGCAGCTTAGATGTTTGGATTGGGAAATTAGTTAATGGTTCATTTGGTATTATGGCATTAATTGCTTCATTTTCTGTAGCATACAGCTTAGCAAACTCTTATGAAGTCGATGGCTTATCAGCTGGAATTATCTCATTGTCTTCTTTTATAATTTCTACCCCAAGCATTATATCAGATGCAGGCGAAGGGATTCCAATAGGATTAATGGGAAGTAAAGGATTATTTGCTGCAATTGTTATTGGTATGGTATCAGCAGAAATTTTTCGCTATTTTATTAAAAATAATATTGTAATTAAAATGCCAGACGCAGTTCCACCAGCAGTAAGTAAGTCATTTACAGCATTAATTCCTGGTACTGTAATCATATTATTATTTGGAGTATTATATAAGATATTTGAAGTAACAAGCATTGGAAGCATACATGAAGTAGTTATGATTATTTTAGGAAAGCCACTTGGATTATTGGGAGGAACATTAATAGGAACAATCGTTGTTGTCTCTTTAAATTCACTATTATGGTTGTTTGGAATTCATGGAGGAAGTATAGTTAATTCAATCTTCCAACCTATGTGGCTTATTAATACAGATGCTAATCGTATTGCATGGCAAGCTAGCGAAAACATTCCTAATATAATAACACAACCATTTATGGATAACTTTGTTTATATTGGTGGTAGTGGTGCGACTATAGGTTTAATAATATTAGCATTTTTTATGGCAAAAGCTACACATACAAAAATGTTAGGAAAATTAGCATTTTTACCTGGAGTATTTAATATTAATGAACCTGTAATGTTTGGATTGCCAGTAGTTATGAATGTAAGTTTATTTATTCCATTTATTTTAGCTCCAGTTATGAATGCAGTTATCACTTATTTTGCCATGAGTTCTGGCTTAGTAATGAAGACAGTAGGTATCAGCGTAGCTTGGACAATGCCACCAATAATTAGTGGATTCTTAGCAACAGGAGGACATTTAAGTGGTGCTGTATTACAAATTATATTGATATTTGTGGATGTTGTAATTTATTATCCATTCTTCAAAATGATAGATAAAGATGAGATAGATTCTTAAAATAAATAATTAAAATATAAATAAAAATATTTAATATGGAGGATTTAGTAGTGAAACGTTTATTAGATTGTGAAAGTAGTGATTTTTTATCAATGACTTCTAAGGAGTTAAAACAATCAATTTTAGCAGCGGAAGGACGTACTATTTGTTCAGAAATGGTAGTAACTCGTGAACCATTAATGAATGGAATAACAAATGCGGAAGTGGCAAGAGCTAGTGGTGCAGATCTTATGTTGTTAAATGGATTGGATTTATTAAATCCAAAAATAGGTGGATTACCAACATGTAATCAGCCTATAAAGGAATTGAAAAAGCTTGTGGGTCGTCCAATTGGTGCAAATATTGAGCCTGTTGACTTAAATGCTGATATGCTTGAAAGCAGATTAGAAATTCCAGAAGGACGTAAATGCTCAGAGAAAACATTAAAAGCAGCACAAGATTTAGGATTGGATTTTATCTGCTTAACTGGTAATCCAGGAACAGGTGTAACTAATAGTGCTATAGTAAAAGCTATTGAGTCAGCTAAAAAGCATTTTTCAGGATTAATCATTGCAGGTAAAATGCATGGAGCTGGAGTAAATGAACCTATTTGTGATTTAAATACTGTTGAAGAATTCATAAATGCAGGGGCTGACATTATTCTTGTGCCAGCAGTTGGAACAGTCCCAGCATTTACAGAAGAACAATTAATAAGTATTGTTAATTTTGCACATGAAAAAGGTGCTCTAGTGTTAACAGCAATTGGAACAAGCCAAGAAAGCTCTAGTACTGCAGTAATTGAGCAATTTGGATTGAAGAATAAAGTATGTGGTGTAGATATACAACATATAGGAGATGCTGGGTATTCTGGAATAGCCCCTGTTGAAAATATTTTTGCATTGTCATCTTCAATTAGAGGATTAAGACATACTTTAACAATGATATCACGTTCTATTAACAGATAGATATTATGAACTAATAGACTTCAGAAATGAACGGAGGTATTTTTATGAACGAAATGGAAATGGCAATAATGAATATAATAATAAATTCAGGTGATTGTAAAAACCACACATATATGGCATTAAATTGTGTAAATGAAGGAAATTATATTGAAGCAGATACAGAAATGGAATTAGCAAATGAAGCCTTAGCTAAAGCACATGATGGACAAACAACATTCTTAAATAAAGAAGCAAATGGCGAAAAAATAGATATGTCAGTTTTATTTGTACATGCTCAAGATCATTTAATGACAGCAATATCTGAAAAGAGTTTAATAGAACAAATAATAGATCTTAGAAAAGTAGTAAATGATTTAAGTAAAAAAGTAAATGTATGAAATTTTGATTAAAAATAAAAAACATTACAAACAATAAATTTAAATTTTAAATTATAGGAGGAATATATTATGGTAAAAATCAGATTATTTTGTGCTGCAGGTATGTCAACAAGCCTTTTAGTAAATAAGATGAAAGAAGCAGCAAAAACAAAAGAACTTGAAGTAGATATTGAAGCTTTTCCAGAAGGACAAATGGAAAAACATATTGATGGAATAGATGTGGCGTTGCTAGGGCCTCAAGTAGGATACACATTATCAAAAGCTAAAAAAACATGTGAACCAAAAGGAATTCCAGTAGCAGTAATACCAATGCAAGACTATGGAATGATGAATGGTCAAAAGGTTTTAGACTTTGCATTAAATTTAATTAAAAAATAGTAACTGGAAAGTAAATCCCATTCATATTATAAAACTTGTCTATCACTGTAATAGTAACATATTTACAAGTGTACGTTAAAGTACACTTGTAAATCTTCATTAAATTTAATTTGTACTTTTGCTTGAACTATAATCCATAAAAAATAAAATTCAATAATTTTTCTGCTTTTCTTAGTGTTTGTTTTAATACCTTCTATGTAATCTAATCCTCTTTTTCTTGTTCTTCATATTTAGGAATAAGCTTGCCAAAGAAGTACCACTCTATTAGTGTTTTGAAATCTGGAATTATTGGATCTCCATGAACTAAACCATCATCACATAAATACAGCTCATCCCAATCAAATTCTTCATGATCAAACCATACCAAAGACCATGTATCTGTATCTTTAAAATCTACAGATTCTTCAGGACATGTTAAATCAAAGCAGAGTGGACCCCAGCCAGCTCCCCAGTCTCCAATTGGTAACAGATGACTACAGCTTTCAGACGTCATTCCAATAAGGTCTTCGTCTGTTACTACTTCACGAAATCCGTTCATGCTGTTATATAAATTTTGCAATGGATTTTTCCCATTTGTAACAGTAACTAGCTCAAGCCATAAAGTATCTAATTCAGTCTCTTCATCTTCTATTGTTTCTTCATCAATATCCAATGGAACAACACCATTTATTTGTCCATTGTCAAAATCACAACAATAGGTCTTTAAAAACGTTCTATATAAAGATGGAATTTTTATGTTAAATTCTTTTTCAAACTCATCTAAATCTGCATCTGTTACAGGTGATGGTTCTATATCCTCAGATTTAATTACACCTCTATTTATCAAGCTCTCATAGGCATCTTTAATAAATTTTTCTTCTTCTAATTTAGTCATTGCCTTATTCATATTTCTCTCCCCTATTTTTAAATAAAAATTTACTTTATAACATCCTCATAAATCTTCTCTACTATTTCATTTAAGCTTAATTCTTTATTAAGACATACTTCTGGAATGATATTTAATAAATCCTTTTCATTCCACCATCGTCTCATTTCCTTCTCTCCAAATTCATGTGAATTAGATCTTTGCTTATGACGATTTAAAGTTTCTTCAAAAGGTATATCAAAATAATATGCAAAAATATTATCATTAAATTCCTTTAATAAATTTTCAAACAATTTTCTATACCACTTTGAATTTAAAATTCCCTCTAAAATCACAATATTACAATGGCTTTTCCCATATTGTGCAAGTTCAAGTAATAGCTGAGCTGCTTCTGTATTAGGTCCATCATTTACAAAAAGCATTTCTCTTCTGACAACATCTTGTGAAATGACCATTGTTCCATGTCCAAATTTTCTTTGTAGAGCCTTTCCAGTTGTAGTCTTACCACTTCCAGAATTTCCACGTAATATAATTAACTTTGGCTCTCCTTCCACCTGTTATCCCCCTCACCAATTTATTAAATTAACAATTATATCTAAATATAATTGTACCATTTTCATTAATAATAGCTACATAAAAAATACTTATACTCTTCCAATTTTTTTCAAGAATAAAATCAGAATACACAAAAATATTTACATGCTCAAAAATTTACAAGTGTACGTTAACGTACACTTGTAAACATTGAATATAATGCTTGTATCCACTTGATATGGTTCCAATAAAGACAGTATATTTATTTAATATAACATCACTCAAAGAATCACTTCTCCCAATTCTGGAGTAAGCTTATCTCCATCTATGTATCTATATCCTAAATACTTTAAATATTCAACTTCTGGTAATTCCACTAGCGTTAATTCATTTCCTAAATAATTATTGTCCATGCATATTCCCCTAGTTTTTTATATGCACATTTTCATTCCATCCTTTTGTAAAAACTCTACTAACTGAGCCTTATTATCGCGAACTATCCATCTTTTAAAAGCTGCAAAAGGGGAATTTGCTTTTAAATGCCTCTTAATCAACTCTTTAGCATCATTTTTATCCTCACCAACTGTAGTTTCATACTCATTTATTGCTTCTATAAAGTTATTTATTTCTTTTCTAAGCTCTTTCCTTATATTAGACGATTCAAGCTTCTTCATATTTGTTGTTCCTTCATAAACTTTAGATAACAATTCAGCAGTTTCATAGATTTCTATACCTTGTTTAATAGGCTCTATTTCTATACTTTCTTCCCAAATAAAGTTACCTTTTTTTCTAAAAGCTATTAACTCATCAACATCAACTTTACTGCAATCTAGTATATTTTCATACTTTCCAAGCTTTATATTGTTACAGTGTCCACATGATAGAAGTAAATTATCAAAATCAAACTTCAAATCCTTATTTACATCTTTATGAGGTCTGAAGTGCTCTATATTATATGAAGTTATATTTTTATTTTCACAAATGTAACATTTATTATTAAATATTAGTTTTAATGCATCCACCACTTCAGGTGTGTTATAAGTTCCATTTTTTTTAGACTTTTCTTCAATTAATACTTTTTTAGCATCCTCTATTTCTTGTTGTTTTATATTTCTATTTACCTTAATCACTTTTGTTTCTTCCTTGTTTCTTCGATTTCATTGAATTCTGCTTTTAATTCTTTGGCTAAATCATTAGATGCATTTTTTAATTCTATTCTAAGTTCTGCTCTCCTTGCTTTTTCTTCTTCATTTAACTCTTCTTTAAAAACAAGTATTCTGTATTCTTCTATTTTATCCTTAAGTTCTTTTGAATAATTATCAACTTCAAAATATCCTTCTACTATACCTTCATAAGAATATGATGATAAATCTTCCACTCTTATATTTTTCTCTAAATCATAAATAACAGCATTCTCTATGGAATTTAAAACAAATGGTGAATGTGTACTTACTATAAATTGAATATTAGGGAAAAAGCTTGTTAAAAATGGAAGTATATTTTTTTGAAGCTCTATATGAAGATGAGTTTCTATTTCATCAATTAGCACAATTCCTTCAGTATCAAAAGCATAATTTTTCTCTTCACTTGCTCTATTTTTATCCATTCTTAAAATCAAATCTGAAATAATATTTATTAAAGATGAATAACCACTTGATAATTCATTTAATCCATATGGCTCTCTTTTATCTTGAACTAATTTAAAATCATAATTTCTATAATCAAATTTAAGCTTAATGCTTTTATCATCTAAAATAACCTTTAAAGCATCTTCAAACCTGTTAAACCAAGCTTCAATATTGTCAACAACTTCAGTATCTTCTTCATTTCTTGCAAAAGACTGCTGTGTCTTTAAATCTAAAAGATACTTTATAAACACTTCACTTGGATTATCATTTATAGAGTAAGCTTCTTTTAAATTCACTTTTTCAGGACTTTTAGGTATTTGTACAGAAATTTCTCTGTCAGCATTAAAATATGAAAAAATAAACTGTCCTTGATTAAAAAATGAAGTCAAGTCCTTTTCATTTTCTGAAAAATATAAACCTATACCATACACACCATAATCATTTAATTTCTTTTCTAATGTCTTTATATTATTTTGTACTAATACGATTATATTATCATCTGTCTCATTTTCTAATTGTGATTTAAAATTTTTTAAGTCCCTATTCCAAATAAATAGTGTATCACTAAAATTAATCTCTAAACATTTTAAATAATTTCTAACCGCCTCTAAAATAGTAGTCTTCCCAACACCATTTTTTCCTGTCAGAATTAAATGCTTAGGCTCTTTATTATTTAACTTTATATTTACATCTTTAAGATGCCTTAAATCATTTATCTTAATTTCTGTAATGAAGTGCCTATTCACTTTACTAACCTCCATTTAAATTCATTACTATTATTTTATCATTAATAGCTTAATTATAGCCACTCTATATAAATATTTTTATTTTAATTTTACTATTTTTTCTATATAATTAATATAAAACTTATAAAGGAATTATATTGAAATATTTTTTTAATATTTATTATGGGGGTAATATGAAAAAATTAATATTAATACTTTTAGCTATAATTTCATTTGCGACTTTTACAGGATGTCAGCTAAATACAAATAATGATACAAAGCTAGTCTATGAATCATTATCTGAAAAAGAGGAATATTTATCTAATCTTACCGGAAATAAAATATTAATGTATAAGCTTAAAAATATTCCAGCAAATAAAAAATATGAACTTTTAATGACCTATGAAGTTTATGAAAGTGGTGAAAAAGTTAAAGACGAAATAATCACAGGATTGCTAAAAGATGAGCATAGTGAAAAAAATGAAGATAAGTCAATAGGCATAAATTTTCAAGATGGAAAAATAAGATATATTTTTGCTGAGGATGGAGCTTATTCCAGTGGAAATTATAATATAGAAGAAGATTTAACCAAATATTCTCAAGCCTTTCTTGTTAATGATGCAAAGATAGAAATAGGACAAGATGTGTACATTTATTATGCTGCTTCTGGGGAAAGTATCAGAAATAATATACCTCTTGGAACTCCAATTGATTCAAATGTAACTAATGATATATTAAAGGATAACACCTCAACTATTCTTATAAAATTATCACTTAAAGAAATATAATCTTCCAACCCTTTTATACTCAATTATATTCTTTAATTATAACAAAAAAAGCGTATATAAATACCATGTATTTTATGAAGTTTTATTTGACTAAAATTACTTTTAGTGTTATTCTGTCTTAGCAGTTGGCACTTTTGTGCTAGTTTTTTTGTAGAGCTTGGTTTGTCTTTCGCCGGATACCAAGCTCTATTTTATTATTTTAATCCATTGTGCTAGTTAAAAAATTGATAAAACAAATACTTATCCTATTTTAAGTTTTGACTATTTTTAACTATCATAACGATGAACTCTAAAATTCTTTTGCTAATTCTTTATAAAAATCATTAAATACACTATTTTTTCTCCATATAAAATAGAAGTCATGAGTCTTTTGTAAATCTTTAATTTCTATTTTTTTAAGGCTTCCCTTTTCCAATTCATCTTTTACAGCAACTTCATATAAGGCTGTAACTCCATTGTTGTTTTTTACCAATTCTTTTATTGCATTAATATTTCCTATTTCTATAACCTTTTTAAAGTCACCTATATTTAGATTTTGTCTTTCTAAGTTTTTTTCTAAAATATCCCTTGTGCCAGAGCCTTTTTCTCTTACAATTAATGTTTCTTCAAGTAAGTCTTCTAATTCAGATGGCTGTCTTTTAAATTTATAGTCCTTCCCTGCAACACAAATATATTTTTCCTTTGAATATATACAGTAGCTATATTCGCTCTTCAAAAAATACCCTTCAACTAAGGCAAAATCAATTTCCCCATGTTCTAATTTATTAAGAAGCTCTTTAGTATTTTCTACAATCATAGTAAGCTCCATATTATTATTTTTCTTTAAATAATCACTAAGTCTTAATGGTAATATAAACTCTCCAATTGTAAGAGTTGCACCAAATTTAAGCTTCTTTACCCCTAATTTTTCTTCAGTGATTTTTTCTTTTAGATACTTTTCATCATGTTTCATTGTAGCAACAGTTTGATAAAATATCTTTCCTGACTTTGTAAGTCTTATTTTTTTACCTTCATATTCAAAGAATTTAGTATTATAGCTTTTTTCTAAAAATTTAATATGCTGTGAAACTGCTGGCTGTGTTATACATAGTGCTTCTGCAGCCTTAGTAAAATTCATATATTCACACACAGTTAAAAATGTATCTATTCTAAAATCCAACATAATATCATCTCCTAAAATTTATCATAACATATTATTATTGTTATATAAAAATAAATAATTTTTAATTATCGTTATTGCATGATAAGATATTTTTGACATAAAAATTGAGAAAAGAGGAATAATTATGAATTTTATAAAAAAGAATTATCAAGGTTTATTACTTTGCTTTTTAATAGGTCTTATTGCTTGGGCTCTAGGAAATAAATTTTCAATTATAGGAGGGCCAGTATTTGCTATTTTATTAGGTTTAATAATTGCACTTCTTCCACGTAAAGATTATTTTGAAAGCGGAATTAAGTTTACATCTAAAAAAATACTTCAATATGCAATTGTCTTACTTGGTTTTGGAATGAACCTTTTTCAAATATTTAAAGTTGGTGGCCAATCCTTATTGATTATAATTTCAACAATTTCAACTTCACTAATTGTTTCATATTTAGTAAGTAAATTAATGAAAATCCCTTCTGATGTGTCTATCTTAGTAGGGGTAGGTTCATCTATATGCGGAGGTTCAGCTATTGCAGCTACTTCCACAGTTATTGATGCTAATGATGAAGATATTGCAAAATCAATTTCTGTTATTTTCTTATTTAATGTAATTGCTGCATTTCTATTTCCAGTCCTTGGCTCTTTATTAGGGTTTAATGATATAGGCTTTGGAATGTGGGCTGGAACTGCTATAAATGATACTTCTTCAGTAGTTGCAGCAGGTCAAACATGGGCAAGCTCCCATGGAAGTGATGTGGCTTTAAATTATGCTACTATTGTTAAGCTTACAAGAACTTTTGCTATAATTCCAATTACATTAGCTCTTGCTTTATATCGTACTAAGAAAAGTTCTGCCACTAAAGTTAAGCTATCAAAAGTCTTTCCATGGTTTGTTTTATTCTTCTTGTTAGCTTCAATTATAAGCACATTATTTAACATGAGCCCAAGTGCTACAAAGCCTCTAACTGAAGCTGGTAAATTCTTTATTACAATGGCTATGGGGGCAATCGGACTAAATACTAATATTGTAAAATTAATCAAAACTGGTGGAAAGCCAATTATTATGGGACTTTGTTGTTGGATAAGCATTGCCTTAGTTAGTCTTTTAATGCAGCACTTATTACACATTTGGTAACTTGTACTTTGTGTTAGTTTAAATAGTAAGAACCAAAAATATTATAAATAGCTATCTCATAAAGACATAAATATAGAAGCCACTAATCCTTAAAATAGCCTTGAAATAAAATAATTTCAAGGCTTTAAATTCTATTTTGTTCTTCAATTTTTAACTTTCTATTTTCTAAATACAATAATTAAAGTAATACTTATTCACCTTTAGTAACAAATTCTGATAAGTCCCTTCTTATCTTCGCATTTTCTCCATATTCTTTCACTTTTCCTACTCTAAGTATCATCTGTACTGGTTTCTCTGTATTAAGCTTACTTGAAATTTCTGTCTTATATTCCTCTTCTTCAAGCATTTGGCTCATTGGATGAACAGATACATTTTCGCTTACTGCCTCCAGCCACAAGTCTTCTAAAATCATACCAGTATTTATTAAATCTTTTTGATTGTTATCACCAGTTAAAATTATAAATCCAGAACAGTTATTAACTTGCCCTTTTGTCATATCCACCCCTTGATCAGCAAAACTATCTTTTTTAGCACTTTCTTTATTTGAAAACATATAGTAGAATATTTTTTTCACTCCACTTATTCCAAGCTGTTCTGCTGAAAGTCCATCCTTTTTAGCTAAGGTTTCAGTATCTGAAAAACGAAGCCAATCTGCTAGTTCATCTCTTTTTTCTTGATTACTTGACTGAATATCCATAGCCTTTAAAGTTCCCTCTGCTAAATAAGTACCAGCTTCTGAATCTTTAGGATAATATTTTATATTGTCAGTGGATTTTTCTAATAGTTTATTTACAGTATCCACTGAAAGATTAGAATTATCAAACTTACTCTTATCTGTATGTCTCTTTTCTATTAAATTCAATAATTCAGGTTTTACAACCTCTTCAGATCCACCACTATAAGTTACTTTAGCAACAATATTATTAGACTTTTCAATATCATTAGTATTTTCTACATCCATAGTTTCAATATTAACATTGTAACCATATGCCTTAAAAGCTGTTTCCATATTCTTTAAGAATGCACCAATAGATATATAGGCCTCACGGTCCTTGGGGTCTACATTTTCCAAAGATCTTTTATCATCTAATTCAATCATCAACTGTTTTTTATCTGGATATGCCACAACATGCCACATTTGAGCATTATGAGAATTTGGCGCTAATGAAGCATAATATATTACCTCCTTTAATGAATTCTCCATCTTAAAAGGTAAATTAGTATTTTTTTTAATTTCAACTGGTTTTCCAAAAAAAATAGAAGTCATAAATATCCCTCCAACAACAATTACAATAATGCAAAATAACAAGCTTTTTGAAAAATGTTTTTTATTCAGATTAATCATCTCCTTATTTTGGTATAACTAAAATTGAATTTAATAATGTTTGAAATCCATATTGCAAAAATTCTTTTTTATCCATATTCATATCCTTCTTAATATAATCAGCTTTCTTATAAGCCATTGATATTAACCCGCATATGCTTCCTAGAAGAGTAAATACTGTTGGCATTAATTTTATATTAGAGCGAATAGACTTTTTATCTATTCCAGCTTTAAAAAATTCTTCTATTATTTTGTTGACCTCCTCACCAACTTTGTAAATCTCACCTAAAATTGGCTCATCATCAAAGCCATCTATTTTTATGTTACTAAGTATACTTTCAAAATATAGTGGATAGTCTTCTTGAAATGACACCATAGTATTGCACATTAAGTAAAAACCTTTCTCAAAGTCATCCGATTCATCAGTTATTTTAAGAACAGCCTCCTTAAGCATTACCATATATTCATAAACTATGTTGTTATATATTTCATCCTTACTTTTAAAATATACATAAATAGTTGATTTACTGTATTCAGACTCTTTAGCAATATCATCCATAGTAGTCTTAACTATGCCTTTTTCCATAAATAATTTCTTTGCTGCATTTAAAATATTGCTTCTGTTAAACTGTATTAAACTTTCTTTTTTCTTGCTAACCATTGCTACTTCTACCTCCTAATAAAAACTTATACATTGTCGCCTATTACTCCAATTTAAATAGTCAAAATAGAATATCTATATTTTTTTGCAACCTCTTAAAAAATAGTTATTTATTCAGCTACTTCATACTCTTAGTATATTAATCATACTACTAGTTCGATTTTTTGTCAATAATTTCATTAAATATTATGGAATTCATTAATATTATTGCCAAACTTACTATTAATTTGACATTATAAATTCCTAATATTAGACTGATTATAATTATATTTATTTAAAAGTTTTCTAAATTCCTTGGAATAAATCTGGCTTTAATGAGGTGAAAAACATGCCTGGTACCTGGAGTGGAATAAGAAAAAAATCAGAACAAACATATCTTTGTCCTTCACTTAAAGGACGTATTCAATATTTTGCTACATCTTACAGTAAGTGTCCTGATCATGAAGGACGAGCTGCTATACGTCTAGATGGTAAAGAAGTTCTAAAAAGCAATTATTATGAGTGCTGCCTAAAAGAGTATTTGGTTGAAAAAAATATTATTAATAAACATCATGACCTTTCAAGTCCGGAAAAATGGCAAAAGATTCATGAAGAAACATTAAAAGAAGGTAACTTTGATCAACGTGACTTTTATAGCGCCTTTCAAGAATTCGATAATCAAAGTATTGAAAAAAGTATAGAAAGTTCAAATGCAATTGTATGCCTTATGGCAATTTTAGATTATCGTTTAGGAATAGGAAGTTCCTCGCATGTTTTAATAACAAGTTCAGTTAAAAACTCTCTATTATCTATATCCTCAATTAAAAAATATGGTTTTGCCCCTTTATATGGTGGCTGTAGTATTGGATTTGGAATTAATTTTTCTCCTACTGAAGTCACTTTTACAAAAAATTGATTATCACAAATTAAAGAAAATATCTTTCCATCAGAGTACATTCCGTAATCTCCAAACATTTTTCTATATGTAATGTTACCAGCATCACTTAATTGTTCAGCTATATATTCCACAAAATCAGCACTAGATGCCATATTTACCCCTCCATTATATGTTTTTATTAGTTGTCTCATTAGATTAATTTCTTAATACCTACTGGACATGTATAGTTATAATAACTAAACTCTTTAAATAATAGGTATAGTATTTTTATTAATTCTTTCAAATTATTATATTAATCTTTAAATATTACCCTCTCATATTGTTCATAAGTATATCTTCAACTAGCTTATTATAGTCACCATCATATATAACTGTTTTATTGGCAAGTAATGCAGCTATACCATGTACCATAGACCACATAGCCATAATATTTCTTGAATACTCTTCTTCTTTTACACCACACATTTTAAATGTCTTTATAGCACAATCTTTAAACATATTAAAAGCTCTAATATTGGATTCTATTTTTCCATCTTTTAATATAATTTTGGCTTCATAGTCACCTAAAAATAATATTTTAAAATAATCAGGATTATTCACCATAAATTCTACATATTTTTTTCCAAGTTCTAAAGTTATATGGTCATAATTTTCATCATAATCATTTACTATATCCTCAAATGCTTCTTCAAATTCTTTGAAGGCATATTCAATCATTTGGTTTATTAAATCTTCTTTACTTTTAAAATGCTTGTATGGTGCCGCATGACTCACCTCACATATAGAAGCTAACTTTCTAAGTGAAAAATTTTCACTTCCAACCTCATTTAATAATTTTATTCCATTTCTTATTAATGTTTCTTTTAAATCACCATGGTGATATTTATCATTACTCATAATTAACCTCACATTGTTTCTATCTTTTTTATTTACTTGTTGCTTTAGTTAAAATAGTCAAAACAAAAATGGGATAAATAATTGTTTTATCACTTTTTTAACTAGCACTATACCTTGTTTATATATTATGTTATTTCTTATGTTCATAAATAATATTACCATCATATGTTGACACTGTAAACATACGGTGGTAATATATATTTAAAGTTACCAGTGTAAACATCCGATAATATACATTAAATATGAGGTGGATTCTTTATTCAACAGTAATTTTGAAAATGTAGTGAATTCAAAAAACGATTTACAACAACACTTGGGAAAGAAAACATTCACTATAAAAATCAACATGGTTCAAGCTTAAACAATAATCAAATATATTATTTAATGCGAAAAGTAATTTGTAGCATGTATAATATTAAAATTCAAACTGTACAAATATTATTCTATATTTTAAAAGGGGGATATCTCTATGTTATTAATTCATGATTTAGATTCAGAAACTTTTAAAAATATTTCTTCTATTTTTTCTAAAGATACAGCAATAGTATCTAAGGAAATGAAAAACATTCATCCTTGCTGTGGCTGCTTCAACTGCTGGTTAAAGACACCTGGTAAATGTGTTATTAATGATGATTACACAATAATGCCAAAGCTGTTTATTGAAAATAATACTGTTGTAATAATCACAAAAGTTCAATATGGCTGCTACAGCTCCTATATAAAAAATGTTATCGAACGTTCTATTGGATACCTGTTGCCATTTTTAGCAAATGTAAATGGTGAGACTCATCATACAGTAAGGTATAAAGATAAAATTCCTAAAATGATATTTATAGGTTATTCAAATGATACTACTCCTTCTGAAAAGGAAACTTTTTTTGAGCTTATAAAAGGAAATGCTATAAATTTTGGAGCAAAGGACAATTATGAATGTTATCTGGTTGATGATTTGCTCTCATTAAAAAACTTATTATTGCAAAAAATTGATAATAAAGCTCTTAAGGAGGCGGAATAAAATGATTAAATTATCTATTATAAACGGAAGTCCTAAGCTAAAAAATAGTAATTCTGATTTTTTTATAAAAGAACTGACCTCTAATATGAGTTCTGATATAAGTATAAAAAAATTTTATGTTAGAGAAATTTTAAAAGACAAGACCTTATTAAAAGGGATAATAGAAAGTGATAAACTTCTTATAGCTTCACCTTTATATGCAGATTCATTTCCAAGTGTAACATTAAAATTCTTAGAAGTATTTGGTGAATTTTTAAAAGAAAATAATCATCCACAAATAGAGGTTTATGCAATGGTAAACTGTGGATTCTTTGAGGGAAAGCAGAATAAAACTGCCCTTAATATTATTGAACACTTTTGCAATAGAAATAATTTAACTTGGAAATTTGGTCTTGGAATTGGTGGTGGAGAATTCTTCCCTAATTCATCAAAAACTCCAGAGACCATGGCTACAAATAAATCTTTATATTCATCCTTAAAATCCTTAAGAGAATCAATTGAAAATAATACTTCAAAGGAAAATATTCTACTAAATCCAGATAAAATGTCAGCATCCATTTATAGACTTAGTGCTAATATGGGCTGGTATATCTCATCATTTAATAAAACTCACAAAATACCTAATCTTAGAAAAAAAATATATTAATTTAATTGGTGTTGCTAGTTAAAAAAGTTATAAAAGAAGTATTTGTCCTATTTTTAGTTTTGACTATTTTTAACTAGCATAACAAATCAATTTTATTATTACCCCCTATACCATATTACTTTTCACAAAATGAATTTATTTCTATTAAGTTACCATCTGGGTCAGCTACATAGCAGGTACGCTGCCCCCATGGTTCTGTTGTTGGTTTAAAAACAGGTTTTGCTCCAGCATTTATAACACGTTCGTATTCTTTGTCAACATCTGCAAAAGTGGGAACATCAAAAGCCAGCTCCATTGTTCCGTTTATATTTTCTGTATAACTGTACTTTCTTCCAGTCATAACTTCAAAATCGTTACGGCTATACATAATTAAGCGCATTTCTCCACAAGATAATTCCGCATTTGCTTCACCTTTCCAGTCTGTTTCTAGATCCATAACATCTCTATAAAACGAAACCATCTTTTCCATTTCTGTTACAAATAAACCTACAGTATTAAATTTCATCATTTTTTCTTCCTCCTTTTATTAAGCTGTTACACTAAGAATAAATGCAATCTATGACTATTTTTTATTATATTTTTAACTATGACAATACATTAGTATAGATATTTCCTTAATTATACAGCCCCCTTTTGATTTTATTATATCTAAAGTAACTAGACACCTATATGTCATGTTGTTTTATAAATTTCTAAAATTTTTTCTGCATAGTCACAAATATCCTGACGTAGCTTTTTAGGACTAAGCACCTGTACTTTACTCCCAAAACTCATAATCCAATTCTCCATATTTTCATAGCTTGCAAAATCCCATTCAAAAATCAATTGACCATTTTCATCTTCATAAAAGCAGTCAATTCCATATTCCTCTATAAGGCGATATTTGACCTCACTACTAAATATGGCTTTTAGATGTGTTGTATTTTCCTTAAAGAAATTATCCAAATCTAATTCTTTGTGTTTTACCTCTCTTAACTTGAAGTTTGTTTTAATTACTTCCAATTGCCATAATCTATTAAGTTTAAACAACCTATAATCTTTTCTATCTAAACAAAATGCATACAAATACCATGAGGACCATTTGAATAATAACAAATATGGTTCTACTATACGTTTTGCCTCTCCTTTTCCATAATAGTATTGGAATAAAATTCCATTTTGCTTTAAAATAGCTCTTTTTATAATTTCTATTTTCTCCATTATTGAACCTTTATAGTGAGATCCTAAATCAATAAATATTACATCTTCTGCCGAAATAGTTTCTTCTGAATTTATAGAAAGCTTTTCTATTAGTTTCTGAGAATGAGAAGTTTTAGAAATGCTATCAATACTTTTTAATCCTGTAAAAACTGCCTGTAATTCATCTTTTGTCAGTAATGCCTTATCAATCTTATAACCATTAGTAATATAAATTCCACCTCCATATCCTTGTGTTGTAACTATTGGTATGCCTGCATTGCAAATTGCTTCAATATCCCTACTAATAGTTCTTCTGGAAACTTCAAATTTCTCTGCTAATTCTGGTGCGGTTATTTTATCATATCTTAACAACATGGTAATAATCCCTATTAAACGATCAATTTTCAAAAATAGCCCCTCCCTTAATTTATATAAAGAATCTCCAAGACAACAATACTATAGTCTATTCATAAAAGTTAACTAAATAAAACATTATTTCCCTAATAAAAAAACATAGCATCTAAATTCATTCATAAATGCTATGCTATAATCTGTAGATTTATTGCAAGGTAATAAAATTTTAATAACAGAAGATTTTTACACCTTTATAGAGATTTGGCTTTTACTTTCACTAGTTGTATTAATATTAACTTCTTTAGTATCACCATTAGAATTGTATGTTTTTATGCTCTCAGAATTATTATCTTTTATAGACATATCTTTACTATAAATATCTTTATTTGAATCATCTTTTATAGATTCAGCTTTTACTGCTTCATCTTCTTTTTCCTTTAAGCTATCTTCATTAGACATACTTATATTATTTTCTTTATAAAACTCTGATAACTCTAATTGCAATTTATTAAATGTTGTTTTTGAATCTTCTAAGTCCTTAATATCATCTTCATTAATTGATAATTTTTTCTTCTTTCGTTTCTTGCTTTCTTCATTTATTTCTTCTTCTGTTGGCAGTTCTTCATAGTCTTTTGATTGAATAAATTTTACATGTTCATCTTCAATTGCCATTGATCTTCTTAAAATCTTATCTAATAGTTCTACTTTTTTTCCTTTTGGAATATTGGGATTACCCTTTATTGCATGAACTGTCGTCATGAAATTCTGTATTTTATTAGCTTTAAGCTTTTCAACATCCTCTTTTGTTTTGCAGGATTGAAGCTGCCTTTTATATTCCTCACGTTCCCTTTTAATATCAATAGCTTCTTGATATAATTCTGGATTATTTGCCTTTAAATATTCCATCTCTTCATCTGTAAGCATTCCACCTGATTTTAGCTTAGTATCAAGGTTTGAAATAATATTGCCCTTACGCATTCTCTCTAAGTCTTCTTTAAATTGTTTAATTTGTCTCACTTGAGGATCTTCTTCCTCTTTATTTTTTTTCAGTTTATTAGGATTATCTTTATTCTGTTTCCATTTTGCATTAAGCTCGGTCATTTTCATTAAATTATAAACAGAACCCATAACAGGAAATGACATATTAAAAACCTCCTAACCAATATTTTTCATTATAAACAATATTTCTTATTATATATATCGTTTAAAGATTAAAATACTTAAAAGTTAAAATCACGCAAAAATGACTATTGCATAAGGGACGCATATTACTCTTTATACAATAGCCACTTTTTAGTTTTCTTAACTAGTGAAATATCTATATTAAATTGTTTTGTTAGCTTTTAAATAATTCTAAATTTTTCTTGTTTAAATATCTTTAAACCCTTTTCCTCTTACTTCTGATATATCAACTATTGTTATAAAGCAGGCAGGGTCTATTGCATATATTGCTGTTTTTAACTCTATCATCTGACGTGAGGTAACTATACAATATAACATTTTCTTAGTTTGGTGAGTGTATTCACCTTCTGCACGTAATGAAGTCACTCCACGATGTAGGTCCTTAATAACATAGTTAATTATTTCTTCTTCTTTTTCTGTAAGTATTAGAAGCAGTTTTTTACTACTAAATCCTATAAGGATTTTATCTACTACAATGCTTTGTATAAATAGCGATATTAAAGTATATAACGCTTGGGGAATTCCAAATATAATTGCTCCAACTATAACTATTGTTAAATTTATTATAAAGCCTAGGCTTCCTATGTTAAAATTAGAATTTGAATATTTTTTACGGATCAGCATTATTATAATATCTATTCCTGCTGTTGAACCATTTCTTAAAAATATTAAGCCAAGTCCAGCTCCATATAGAACACCACCATATATACAATAAAGAAGCACATCATCAAGCTTAATCAAATTACTTAATGGCTCTGTTAACATAAGCGAAAATGATAGGCACAACATTCCTATGGTCGTAAAAATAGTAAATGACCTATCCAGTTTTTTATAGCTTAATATTAATAATGGTATATTTAATATAATGATTCCTATTCCTGACGGGATTCCTATTGTATACTCAAGGGTTAAGGCAATACCAGTAACTCCACTACTTAATAGTTTTGCATGAGATAAAAATAGATTTACTCCTAAAGAAGATATTATACACCCTAAAAATATACATAGAAAATCAACTATATTGGCTTTAAATTTATAATATATGCTCATTAGTTTTTCTCCCTTTAAATTTTTGTGACCTGTTTATTATGCCACATAATCTAAAATTAAATTTATGGTCTATTCCTCCCATATAATTTATAGGTTGAGCTCAATACCTATAATTTGATTCTATTTATAAATAATTTCTTATATAAATAGATATTCCTAATTTCCACTATTATTATGTAACACTATTTTTCATCAATGCCCTTTTTAAGTCTTATAATGCACTCTATTAAATGTTTTGCTTCCATTGCAGTCATTAAGTGATCTTGAGCATGAACAAATAATACACTTACTTCTGTTTTATTTCCTGCTGCCTCTTCTTGAATTATTCCAGTTTGTATATCATGAGCTTTATTTAATTCTTCCTCAGCTTCTTTTAGAAGTCTGTCTGCTTCATCATATTTTCCTGCAAATGCTTCTTCAAGAGCCTCATAAGCTAGGCTTTTTGCAGTTCCTCCATAATTAATTAATTGAAATATTATTGTATCCATATCTAAATTTGACATTTTAAATCCCCCTCATATTTGTGTTATACAAATTATTTAAACATATTCTACTAAACAACCTTACTTCCATGAATTTCTTTTGCTCCCGTGTATTCTAAAAGAAAATCTCTATTTTCCTTATTTACACCTTTACCTGGCATTATTGAAATTCTTCCAGCTGCATATTCAACTAATTCCTTTAAAGAATCCTTACCAGTCATAGCATCACTAACTCCGCCTTTTGTAAGTATCCTATCTATTTTAAGTTCTACTAATTCATCAATAGCAGATTTTTTATCTTCTATTTCATCAAATGCCATATGGAAAGTTATTGTCATAGGCTTAGCTAAATCAGCTAATTCTTTAATTATTTCTCTATCAATCTTACCATCTTTAATTGCTCCAATTACTACTCCATGAGCACCTAAATCCTTACACATCTTTACATCATATTTCATTATTTCAAGTTCTTCTTCTGTGTAAGTAAAGCTTCCTCCACGAGGTCTTATAATAACCATAATTGGTATATTTATTTTTTCCACAGCCATTTTAATTGTTCCATAACTTGGTGTAGTTCCATCTTCCATTAAGTTATCACAAAGTTCTATTCTGTCTGCTCCTCTTTTTTCAGCTGCCACTGCCTCATTATAATTTCCAACACAAGCTTCAAATATAGCCATAATATTCTACCTCCAATATTATTCTAGTATGCCTTTAATTTTAAAAAATTAATCATAGCTTTAACTGTTTAAATTTATCATAAAACTATTTTGCAAGTCCATAAATAGCTCTTGTATATATTTTTATATTAGTTAATAAATCTTCTATGTCCATATATTCATTTTTATTATGTCCTATTCCTTTTTGTCCTGGAAATGAAGGTCCATAGGCAACTATGTTTGGAAATACCTTAGCATAAGTACCACCAGTAGTTGTAACTGGAGTTCCATCTAAGCCTGTAACCTCTTCATAAGCTTCCTTCATTACCTTTAGCATAGGACTATCCTTGTCAAAACATACTGCATCCATTCTTCTATTAATATTAAATTTTCCTCCTGTAGGAAGCAATTTATTTATTATATCCACCATATCTTCATATTTATAGCTTATTGGATATCTGAAAACTAAAGATAATCCAAGTCTTCCGTTTTCAAAAGACAGCTTATAAGGATTTACCATTAAGCTTCCTGATATACTATCCTTGCAGTTTACACCTATTTTTTCTAATGTATGATTTTCATAAAAAGTTTCATATACAAACTTAATAAATTCTTTTTCTGTACCTTTTAATAGATTCTTTTCTGTTAAGGTCTTGCAAAGCTTAACCATTGCGTTTTGTCCCATTTCTGGTGCATTTCCTGGAGCTGTAACTCCATTTTCTTCTATTACTTCTTTTGTTAATAACTCTACTTTAGCTAGATCAGGAACATTACTACTTCTAAAATTTCCACTTATTTCAGCTATAGAAGGATTTTCAATATTATCACTAAGAATAGTTATATCTAATATTCCTCTTTCTCCATATACAGCAGGATATTTGCAATCTGGTGTAAAGCCTGAAATTGCTTCTTTCTCTGACTTTAAATAATAAGGAATATCCTTAAACCCTGATTCCTCATTAGTTCCAAAAATAACTCTTATACTCTTTGAAATTGGGAGCTTCAAGTCCTTAATGATCTTCATGGCATATAAACAACCAATTATAGGTCCTTTATTATCTAAAATTCCTCTGCCATATAATTTATCTTCTGTAACAGTAAGCTCAAAAGGAGGGTAGTCCCAGCCATCGCCTTCTGGGACTACATCTACATGTCCTAAAATTCCTACATAGTCCTTTCCATCTCCATACTCTGCATAACCTATGGCATTATCAATGTTTTTTGTTTTAAAGCCAAGCTCCCTAGAAATCTTTAAAGCCTCCTCTAAAGCAAGCTTTGGATATATTCCAAAAGGAGAGTTTTCTTCAGGCTCCCCCTCTTTACTAGGTATCCTTATAAGCCTTGATAAACTTTCAAAAAGCTCATCCTTATATTCTAAAACCTTATTGTCAATGTCATTCATAAAAACATCTCCTTAAATATTGGAAAGTGTTCTAAACGTTAATCAAAAGTTATTGGTTCTTTAATTCTCTTTAAGTATGCATCTAGCCATTCTTTAGTTGCTGGTTCATATACTGTCTTTCTCTTTTCTGTCCTACATACATATACTGTAGGTTCTTCCTTATCTGTTACAACTGAGAATGAGAAACCTTCAATATTAGTAGCTACTCCCCATTCACCTTTATTATTAAGTGCAACTACAGAAATATCTCCTGCCTTGCCTCTTTTTTCTGTTAGTTTATCTGTTAAATCGATTGTTGCCTTATCTACTGCTTCTTGTGGAGTTAAACCTTCTTTCATAAGTCTTACTATTTCATAAGAAATACAGCCTTTCATTAAATCTTCTCCAAGACCTGTAGCTGTTGCACCACCTACTTCACTGTCAACATAAAAGCCTGAGCCTGATATAGGTGAATCTCCAACTCTACCTTTTCTTTTCATAAACAATCCGCTAGTAGAAGTTCCAGCTACCATCTTTCCACTTTGCTCTAAAGCCACCATTCCAACAGTATCATGACCTGCATATGGGCTTAAGCCTTTTTCTATAGTTTCTTTCTTTCTCTTTTCATAATGCCTTTTAGCTCTATCAGTAAGCATGTTAGCTCTTTCAAAGCCTTCCTTATGTGCATAAGCCTCAGCACCTGTTCCAACTAGTACACAATTAAATCTTTCATCACTTAATTTCCTTGCGATACTTATTGGATTTTTAAAATCTCTAATTCCTGCAACAGCTCCTATAGCAAGAGTATCTCCATCCATATAGGCTGAATCAAGTTCTACTTCACATTCTTCATTTGGAAGTCCACCATATCCTACAGATTTATAAAAAGGATAATCTTCAACCATTTTTATAGCTGTTTCTATAGCATCACCAGCTGATTTTCCTTCCTTTAACATAGAAGCTCCTTCTGTAATTCCTTCTACTGCCATTCTCCAAGTTGCTATCATTGCCCATGTCATAATCCATACCTCCTAAAAACATACTTTTTCTTTTAGTTCATCAATATTTTCTTTATTTCCAAGTTTTATAGCCATTTCGCAAATATTTTCTATAGATTGATTAAGTCCAATTCCGCCTTTTTTAGGTGTTTTAACAATTAGTATTTTATCTTTATACTTTTCTGTTGCTGGATTTTCAACAGACATAGCTGCAAATGCTGGTATTTCACTATTTAAGTTAATTGCCTCTGCAAGTCCTGCCATCATCTCTCCACAATTTTCATAATGGAAAGCTGGTCCGCATATAACAACATCTGGTGAAAGTTTCTTAGCCATTGCAATGAATTTTTTATTAACTTCATCAGTGTTTTCTTTATAGTAAATATCTCCACAATATAGAGTTGCAATAATTTGACCATCTAAGTTATTAAAATATGGTTCCATCATCTTTCCTGGTCCTATTACTATTTTTTTACCTGCTGGAGGCAATGATGCATTTTCATCACTCCCCATTCCAGCCTGCAAATGATTTAATATAACTAATATTTTTACCATATATCATTACCTCCAAAGTTTTTTATAGTTCTAAATCGTCAAAGTTTAAATCGTCATCATCTTCTTTTTCTAAAGCTGCTTTTTCTTCAGCTAAGTATTGATTATCAACCATTTTAATAAATGGTGCATAGATTAATACCCCAAGAACTAGTAGTAATGCCTGTAGAACTGAAGCCTGCCATCCTGATACTAAGAAACCTGAAATAATTGGTGGTGTTGTCCAAGGTACACTAATTCCCTTTGTAAGTGGTACTAAACCTGATGACATTGCAAAGTAAGAAATTATAATATTAATTGTTGGTACTAAAGCAAATGGTATTAACATTATTGGGTTAAGCATTATTGGAAGTCCAAAGATAATTGGCTCATTAATACCAAATATGCCTGGTAAAAGTGCAAGCTCACCAATTTTCTTAACTCGTTGGCTCTTACAAATGATTAGTATTGCAATTAATAATGAAAGTGTACTACCTGCTCCTCCAAATGTTGCAAACAAGTCTTGGAATTCTTGACAAATTATATTTGGACTTGGCATTCCATTTTTAAAAGCATCAAGATTTTCTATAGATAAAGTTCTTAAAACTGGGTTAAATACTGCTCCTACAACACTTCCTCCATTTATTCCAAAAAACCAGAAGCCATGTAAGAATAAATATGCTATAACCATCGCTGGTAAAGTGTTTCCTAATTTTAATAATGGTACTTGTAATATTTTAAATATAAATGCGTGTGCACTTCCAAATGAAGTCACTGAGAATATCCAGTTTATAACAAAGAATACTGTTATAACAACAAAGCCTGGTATTAAAGCTTCAAAAGACTTTGCAACTGTTGGTGGAACACCTGCTGGTAATTTAATAACCCAGCCTTTTTTACTGATTTTTTCAAAAATTAAAACTGCTACTATTGCAACAATCATACCTAAGAATAAGCCCTTTGATCCTACCCATGCATAAGGAATACCTGTTACTTTATAAACAGTATCTAATCCTTCTGGTTTAAAATCTATTTTTGATGGTGTGATTATTAAAAATGATACTAGTCCGATTACAGATGCCTGTATTGCATCTACATTAACTTGTTTAGCTAAACTATAGCCAATTCCTATAACTGCAAGTATAGTCATAACATCAAAAGTACATGCTGCTGGAACTGCAAATTTAGCTGCCCATCCTTCTCCTAAGAATTTAGCAAAGAATGAATCCCAGCCTGGTATTGGGAAATTTGCTATAAGTAAAAATAGTGATCCTATTATTAATAATGGCGTTGATATTAAGAAACCGTCCCTAATTGCTATTAAATATTTATTTTTACCAATTACCTCAGCAAGTGGCATTAATATTTTTTCTAGTTTTTTCATTATTCCGTCCATTTTTACCCCTCCTTAAATCAATTATTTTATTTAATTATTTAACCATTCTCTTTATTTTTCTTTTGATTATTCTCATAAAAATTTACTTTATTTCTTACCTAGTCCATTTCTTAAATGCTTATTTCTTGTTAGATTGTTTCTTTAAATAAGGGTTCCTATTAAAAACCCTTATTTACTTTTGCTCTTAATCATTCTAATTGCTTGTTTTAAAACCTTTTCACCATCCATAACTCCATAGTCTGCCGGATTAATAGCTTCACAAGGAATACCTAGTGGTTCACATTCTTCCTCCATCTTTTTAAGAAGATATTTTACTTGTGGTCCTAATAAAACACAGTCTGGTTTGTCTTCATGTAAAAGTGTGTGTGCCTTTGATTCTGGAAATGCTTGAATCTTAATTGGAAGCTTGTGATCATCTGCCACCTTTTGCATTTTGCTAACTAATAAACTTGTAGACATACCTGCTGCACAAAATAAATAAACCTTTTTCATTTTCTTCTACCCCTTCCTTTAATTTTTATTTTTATACTTAATATACCAAGCAATTTCTGTGCCAATACAGTAATTACTCTAAGACTTGTCCATTTTACTTGAATTATGAGATATAGTACATATATTTTTTCTATTTTTAATTTTTTCCGCACACTTTTTTGGATAATTATACACATTTTGAAATAATATAGCGAATTTTACCCACTTTTTATTATTTTTTTCACACTTTTATCAATTTTTTATAGTTAAAATTCACACTATTATTATCTATTCTAATTAAAATATTAAAATATTTATTAAAATGCTGCTTTTTACCACTTAAAAATAAAATTCCAAAAAGAAAAAAGCCTTGAATAGACTTTAACCTATTCAAAACTTTTTATAACTTCACGTGTTGTGCTAGTTAATAATAGTCAAAACAAACATAGAATAAATAATTGTTTTATTAATTTTTTAACTAGCACAACTGTTAACTTCTATTTTCTCAATAATATACTTATTGAGATTTTCCAATTCCTCAAAAGGTATGCAAAATTCTTGATGATAGCTTGAACCGATTATCTGAACTTTAAATTTCAATATATATTTATCATCTATATTTAGCTTACTGCTGTTTATCCAAGTTCATGGGCTAATTCAAAGCCTTTTTTTGCTAGAACAACAGCAATTATTTCATTAATCACAGCTGCTGCTGCAATTGTTCCTTGTACTATTTGTGCGCATTCTGGAGCAGGTCCACTTAGTACAGATATAGCAATTCCTGTAAATACTAAAGAAACACCTGAGTGTGGCAACAAGGTCAGTCCAAGATATTTTTTTACTGTTTCTGGGCATTTTGTTATACTAGCACCAAAATATGCCCCAAAATATTTTCCAAAAGCTCTTGCCAAAATATATACTACTGTATAAATTCCAGCACCAAGAACCAAATGATAATCAAGGGGTGCACCAAGATTAAGAATTACAATTATCATGGCAAATCCTAACAATGGATTAAAATAATTAATTATCTGCTCTAATCGTTTTTCTGATACCATATTAGAAAACGCTGCAGAAAAAGCCATTCCAATAAGCATGAAGTTAAGTACAGGCTTTGGCATTACATAATTATTGAAAAACAATCCAATAGCAGAAGCAATCAAAATAGTTGAAATAAGTACTATAAGAGTTTCTATTTTATTTCGCTCTTTTTTCAATAAAAGCCCAGCAAACATACCTACAACTGCACCAATTATTAAAGGAAGTAAAACTACAAGTACAATCATATATACTGGAAGTTTTTCTTCTGAAACAAGAGACGATATAATTGATATAGATGAGAAAAATACAACAACCCCTACCATATCATCTAATGCAGCCATTGGAATTAATGTTTTAGTTACTGGACCATCTGTATTAAATTCTTGAACTATTGATAATGCAGGCGCTGGAGCAGTTGCTAAAGCAATACTTCCAAAAACAACAGCAAGATATAATGGTATATCCACAAAATAAAATATAATTCCAAATACAAATGTTACAAAAAAGAAAGTAAATAATGACTGACTAAGGGTAGTTATTATTATTTGCTCTCCATTTTTTCTGATTTTTCTCCAAACAAGTTCTGTTCCAATTAATAAACCTACAGCACATTCCATGCAATGTACTATTGTATTATACCAATCAGCCTCAAGTAAACTATTATTAACAATTGAGAATGCATGAGGTCCAAAAATCATTCCTGTTAAAAGCCAGCCAAGTATAGCTGGAAGTTTTATTTTTGAAACTAGTTTTCCAACAAAAAAAGCAATAACAATTGCTGCTGCAAAACGTAAACCTAATATTATCATAAATTATTTTCCTCCTTTGCAATGCCATAAAGCATAAAATCAATTATCTTACTAAGCTTTGTTTCATGATCAGTAATAACTTCTGAAAAAGAAGTATGTTCATAAGCAGAACTGATAAAATAACTATTGAACATTTCCTGCATTAAGCTGTAATATTCAATTACTTCCTCTTCAATAACACCAGAACGTAATTTAACCTTTTTTAGGGCTCTTTTGTAGGTATTAAGATTAAATTCATCAAAATTTCTTTTTAGATTTTTAATGTACATTATTAAATGTTTTGGAGGCTGCAAAACAGCTTCAAAAAATATATGACTTAATAAAGGATTTTCAGAAAAAAAGTGATAACGTAAATTCATATAATTCTTTAAGTCATCCCCCACTTCTTGTTCTTCCATAAAATCAATAAATTTATTTAGACAGTATTCTACACAATTTAGATATATATCATCCTTATTCTTAAAGTTATGATAAATCAATCCTTTGGAAATTTCATTGTCCTTACAAATATTATTAATAGATCCGTTATCATAGCCTTTTGTACCAAATTCAGATACTGCTGCTGTAAGTATTTTTTCTTTTGTTAATTCTGTCTTCTCGGATTTTTTCATAATAAAAACCTCTTTTTTATATTATTGACCATGTAGTCTATAATTAGATTATCATAAACAGACCACATGGTCAATAATTGTTTTTAAAGAGATCCCTTAATTTCATTTTACAATTTTTAGGAACATTTATAATATTTACAGAATTCTTGTACTTAGAAATATTTTCTTCACTTTCAACTGACATAGTTGATTTTTTTAATAATTTATTTTAAAATTATACACAAATATCTCTATATAAAGGGTTTTATTCACACTAATATAGATTTTTTTAAACACTTATAATTAATAATTAGTTTTTTAATATACACTATTTTTAATATAGGGAGAAAAATATGAAAAAAATAGATTTAATTTTAAAAACTATTAAAGAGCTCGCAACTTCTGAAGGGATCACAACTTCTGAATTAAGTAATCATCTAAATATGGAACGTTCTAATGTTAGTAAGATTCTAAATGAATTAGTCATATTAGGTGAGATTCATAAAAATAATAGTAGACCTGTTAAATATTTCTTAAACAATCCTGATATTATTTCCTTAAACTCTATTTCTGGATTAGATAGATTAGCATATTTATACCCCTCTCTTAATGAATCAATAAAACTTGCTAAAACTTCTATAATCTATCCTCCAAATGGAATGAATTCAATAATCTTAGGAGATACTGGTGTTGGTAAATCAATGCTTGCAAAACTCATGCATGAATATGCTGTTTCAATGTTTCCTGAAAAAAACATACCATTTGTTTACTTTAACTGCTCTGATTATGCTAATAATCCACAATTATTAAGCGCTCAATTATTTGGTGTAAAAAAGGGGACTTTTACTGGCGCAGATGAAGATAGAAGTGGCTTAATAGAAGAAGCTAATGGTGGAATGCTCTTTTTAGACGAAATACATAATCTTCCAAGTCAAGGTCAAGAAATGCTGTTTCTTTATATGGATTCAGGCTATTTTAAGAGGTTTGGAGATGCATCAAAGAAGATAAATTCTTCAACACATATTATCTGTGCTACAAATATGAATATTAATGAGCACCTTTTAAATACATTTTTAAGAAGGATTCCAGTTAAAATAAAGCTTCCTAACTTAAATGAAAGGTCCTTAGATGAGAGATTAACTTTAATTGAATACTTTTTTAGAGAAGAAAGCCAAAAACTAGATAAGCCTCTTTATGTATCTTATAACACTATGTTGTGCCTTTTATCATACAATTGCCCATTTAATATTGGTCAATTAAAAAATGATATTTCACTACTGGTTGCTAATGCTTATTCAAATTACTTTATAAACAATAAAAAGTTAATAAGAATAAACAGTCCAGACTTAACAAGTGAGCTTAGAGCAAAAATAAATACTCCTATACCTGAAAAAAGGGAACTTTTAGATTCTTTAAACTGCAATGATGGATACTTTGTTTATGATAAAAATACACAGATTCTAAACTATTCTTTTGCAAGACAGAAACAAAAAATATTTAATAGTTATCAAAGTTTAGTAGAAGTTCTTACAGAATTTCTAAGTACTAAAGATAGAGGGTCTTTCCAATTATCTAATGATTTTAACAACTATTTTTCAACAATAATAGATAATTCTATAAATTATACATATAATTTTTCATTAAACACATTTGAAGAAATAATCAATAAGATGGTAAGCTATGATAATTCATTAAAGGAAGCCTTTCTAGACGATATATTTAGGAGAAGTTTCATAATCCATTTTGATTTGATTTATGAAAGGATGACCTTCTTTAAAAAGCATACAACAGATTTAAAAGATAAACTAAAAATCATAGACGAAAATCTATATAAAATTGCATCGAAATATCAATCAATACTTGAAGACTGCTTAAATCTATACTTTGCACCATGTGAATCAACCTTTATAGTAATGATGGTTCTACACCTTAAGAATACTATTTAATAAAACAAATATTAAGCAAAATAAAGAATAGCTGTTGTATTAAGAAATCTCTCTACAATATATTCTGTATAAATAACTGGCATACAGAATATATTGTAGTTTTGCTCTTTTTTCAACAGCTTTATTTATTCTAGTTGCTTGTAATATTTTTTCGTGTCAAAAATATAATTCCTACAATTGAAAGTATAACTTGAGTTATAGGTACAGACATCCATACACCATTAATCCCAAAAATATGTGGAAATACTAAAGTTATTAAAATTAATAATACTATTGGCTCTCCATAAACCATAATATAAGCTAGTATATTTTTCTTTGTAGCATAAAAATATGAAGTAGTAACACGCATAAAAGCAGCAAATATGAAACCAACCGCAAAAATTGGTATTGCCTTCTCTACAATAATTGTGACCTCACTTGATGCTCCAAAAAATGGTGGTATGATTTTCTTAAGCGCTATAATGGCTATAATACATATTACAGCTACAAAACAAGCTAGTAAATATGCCATATTACAAATAGCGTTTGCAGATTTATTATTTTTCTTACCAATGTAATAACTCATAAGTGGCTGGCTCCCATCTCCAACACCTTGCAATAATAATTGTATAACACAAACTACATAACTTATAACAGCATATGATGTAACTGCCAATGCTCCACCATAGCTCATTGCCGCCTTATTCATAATCATAATAACAATATTTGGAGAAATAGTTAACCCAAAAGGTGAAATTCCAGTAATTAATATATCTTTGACCACACTTTTCTCTGGTTTATATGTATCTGCTGGAACACGATATTTTATTGATAAAAGTATAATAACACATGGAATCATTGTAACTCCTTGGCCTATAATTGTTGCCCAGGCTGCACCTGCCATTCCATAAGGAAGTACTGCAACAAATAAATAATCAAGAATAATATTAGTAACAAAGCCAGCTACCATAGCAAACATTGCAAACATGGCTTTATTATGATTACGAAGTAATGGAATAAGCCCTGTTGATAGAACTTGGAAAGCTGCTCCAGCAATAATGATTCTTATGTACTCATTAGCTAATTTCAGTGTATCTCCCTCTGCCCCAAATAATTTCAAAACAGGATAATGAGTTAAACCTAAAATAATTGTCAAAAGAATACATGAAACAATTAATAAGAAGAAAGTATTCCCCATATATTTACTAGCCTTATTCTTATTTCCTATTCCTCTGCTAATTGAAATATGTATAGCTCCTCCCATTCCAATCCCTGTTCCTATTGATTGAATTAAAGCAACTATTGGATAAGCAAGATTAATAGCTGCAAGTCCAATATCACCAATATTACGACCAATAAAAAAACCATCTACAATAGCATAAACTCCTGAAAAAGCAAAAGCTAACATTGATGGTAAAACATTTTTCAAAAAAGTTTTTTTCATTATACTTTCTCTCCACTTTCTCTTAATTTTTCATCTTTATTCATTGTTTCCTCTAAATTTTTCACAAAAATTTGATTAATTGTATCCATTGCGTCCCTCTGCTTAGGAGTCATCTTAAGCATTGTTTTTACTTCAATTTCATATAAATGTTCCACTATCTTATTTACATAAGACTCTCCTTCTTTAGTAAATAAAATGGCCTTATTACGCTTATTTTCCTCCATTACCTTACGTATTACAATTCCCTTCTCTTCAAAGCCATTTAAGACTGTATTCACAGTCTGCTTAGGAAGTTGTAATCTTTCACAAATCATTTTCTGTGTACAAAACCCTTCATTTTCCTTTATTGTATAAAGTATAAAAAGTGAATTGTAAGTTAAGTCCTGCTTCTTAGCCCAATTTTCATAAAGATTATTAACCTTAAACCAAAAATCATAATAATTTTTTATATGCTTTTTAATCTCATTATCCATCTTTTCCCCTCCTAAAATAGTCCGATTACAGACTATAATTTTATCTGAATTTAAGTATTTTGTCAATATTACTATTATCACTAAATTTAACAAAATATTTTATATATTAAGCATCTACTTTCAATAAACAACAAAAAGAGCCTGCCACATTAAGAAATCTTCCTTAATATATTGTGATTATAAATAATTGAATAACACAATATACTCTGTTGTTTCCTTGTAATGCAGCAGTCCCTTTTATAATAATCTTTATACTAACTTCAAATTTCTTCTAAAGAGATTCTACTATTTTTTCAAATTTTTTTTCTGATAAAATTTCATGTGTTAAAAATTCTCCATTATAAAACAAACTATATGAAGTAAAAGGTGTTGGTGCATCTTGTGCATCATTCTTTGTTTCTATATGTATAGTTTTAAATTGAAGTCCTTTCTCGTTTGCCATTTTTTCAATCAATGGTACATACTTTGCAGTAAATGGACATTGATTTGCATAATAAAGTACAAAACCTTTTTCCACTATATGAGGCTTTTTCACATGTTCCTTAAACTTTGGTTCCTTCTCATTTTCATTAAATGGCAAATATAATAATTCAAAATATGGTTCTGCTGTATCAACTGTTTTGAAACCTTTGTAATGCAAATACTTTGAATCTGAAAGATATGAAATTTTCTTCTTAGAAGATAAAACCACAAGTCCCTTCTTCCCCTTCTCTTTACTATCATTTATACATTCATCTAAAAGTAAGTTTGAATTTCCTTGTCCCTTAAACTTACCAGATACCCAAAAACAGTCTATATACATATACCCATCCGCTTCAATTGGTACCCATGCATATTCCGCTGGAATATATTCAATAAAACATTTTCCTCTTACATTACCCTTTTTAAATACTAATCCCTCATTTAGACGATCTAAAATCCACTGTTTTTTTGATTTCACCTGACAATCTTTGTTGTTACTAATAGCACAGCAAATATGTTCTTCCTCTAAATTTTCCTTTGTAATTGTAATTATCTCCATAGAATGTTCCCCCTCTTTAATTTTATACCCAATTGCTATATTTAGTTTATCTAGGTCTCCTCTTTTCCATAGCTTAAATAAATTTCATCTAAATATTTGCTTTCTTACAAAAACACAAAATCCATCTACTCTCATAATACCAGCTTGTTTTTCTTTTATCTTAACACAAAAAATACGACATCAATATGTCATATTTATAACTTTTCAATTATTTATAATACTTATTTCTATATATTTATTAATTGTTCTTCTAAGCAACTAAAATCTCTTGGTACGTTATCGTTTAGTAACTTTATTATTTGGCAGTAATATAGAAAAATCACTTCCATTAATCTTTTAATTTTCATAAATAAAAAATGGGGGTTTACAAGTGTACCTTAACGTACACTTGTAAACCCCCATTAATACTAGGTTTCTTTATTTAAATTAAATTTTAAATAATTATAAAAATCTAGATATCTATATCCTCTTAACCTATTATTTGATATAAATAAGTAAGTATCTTAACTATTTAATTCCTCAATCAAATTCTTAACTTTAACAATTTTATCTAATCTATAGGCATTTTCTCCACAGAAAACTAGTGAATTTTCAACATCACCTTTTACTGCACGAACTAATGCACCTGTTATACAATATGGTATAGTTGTCATATCACATTTCTTTATACACTTATAGCACTTAGTAATTTTTTCGTTTGTTAATTTTCTTTCTTCCATAAACTTATTTCTAATAGCACGTCCTGGCATTCCTACTGGACTTTTTACTATCATAATATCTTCCTTTTTAGAATTTATGTAAGCCATTTTAAAGTTTATATTAGCATCACATTCTTCTGTAGCCACAAATCTAGTTGCCATCTGCACTCCTGCACATCCTAAATTCATGTAGTGATCTATATCAGTTCTATCATAAACTCCTCCAGCAAATACTACTGGTATCTTCTTATTGTATTTTTCTTCATATTCTTTAACAATTTCTAAAATCTCAACTACTTCTTTATCATAATAATCCTGACCTTCATATTCTTCTAAGCTCTCTTTAGAAAATCCTAAGTGTCCTCCAGCCTTTGGTCCTTCAATAACCACCATATCAGCAGTTGTTTTATAACGCCTGTCCCACATTTTTAACATAACCTTTGCTGACTTTGGTGGAGATACTATTGGAGCTATTTTTATATTTGAACCTTCTGTAAATTTAGGTAAATCCACTGGAAGTCCTGCTCCAGATATAATTAAATCTGCCCCATTATCTATACAGCATTTTACATATTCTTCATAATTTCTTGTTGCCCACATAATATTAACACCTATGATTCCACCATTAGATATTTCCTTTGCCTTCTTTATATGCTTTCCTAAGGCTCTTATATTAGCTGTTAATGAATCTTTTCCAAAATCCTCTTCTGGATATCCTGGCTGTGCTGCTGATATTATCCCAATTCCACCTTCTTTAGCTACAGCTCCTGCAAGTGATGATAAACTCACTCCAACTCCCATACCACCTTGTATTATAGGAACTTTTGCAACTAAATCACCTATTATTAACGAATCTAATTTCATATATAACCCTCCTGCTATGCTAGTTATTTAAATTTCACTTAGTAGTTTTAAAAACTACATATCATAATAAGAGTATAAAACCATTTTTAAACAATGTCAAGATATGTATTTTTACTTTTAAAATTTAAATTTCATTTCTATCTTCCCTCCTCTTTATGAATATTCCACCAAATATATGAATTCTAAAAATCATCTCTAACACAAATTCTTAATTTGTATTTATCAAATTTTCTTTGATTATATTTTAGTTTATCTACTGCATTATATTTATAGATATAAATATAAAAACTTTACAAGTGTACGTTAACGTACACTTGTAAAGCCTCATTGTTACTAGGTTTTCCCTTTTACTATCTTTTAAGAATACTAATATTCTTTACTTACTCTATAGACTGGCATATTGAACAATAATATATACTTCCTCCCATATAAGCCTGTTTCATTATTGGTTCACTACATACTGGAAAAGGATCTTTTAAAGTAAATATATTTGCCAATTATTACTGTAATGTATTGTAAAATGTAGATACATAAAAATATAACTATTTTGCATAAATATTAATGTATAAACTTTTATTTTCAGCTATTTTTTTGTAATTAAACATAAAATCTTAATAATTCCTCTTAAAATTCTATCGTAATGATTTTTTTATATCAATAAGAGATGTAGCATTGAATTAAATCTTTGTTGCATCTTTTTATATAGTTTCTTAATATAAAAAAGATATATTTTTATATAATTTGTGAATATTCATCTATGTCTATTCAATAATGTCTTTTATTAAATAGTAGATAAATTTATTCTTTAACTTAAAAGAGCACTTAATTAAATATAATTAAGTGCTCCTCTATAAGATAATGATCTAAGATTTAACATTCTAATTTTCTTATAAAAGCCTATTATCTAATAAAACTTTTATAACTTATATTATATCATACTATCTGAAAATAGCATAATTTTATTTTAGACAATCAATTTCTTAGTTGTTGGAAAGTAGCTTTTAGGGATTAACTACTAATGAACCCTTTTATCTCATTTTAATTAATAAGATACTTGATTTTTTTTAACATTTCTCTCACCTTTTCATACATAAAAACAAACAAAAAAAAGTTATAAGAAAAATCTTATAACTTAATAAAGCTCAAAAATTATCTTCTGTTATTTTGTTGCTTTCTAGCTCTTCTACAATCAGGACATCTTACTGGTTCGTTATCAAATCCTTTTTCTTTGTAGAATTCTTGTTCTCCAACTGAGAATATAAATTCTTTTCCACAATCTTTACATACTAATGTCTTATCTTCCATTTTAAATTCCTCCTTTTATTAAAGATTCATATTGATTCATATAATTCTCTAACTAAGGAGAAAGTATATATCTATAAGTAATCTTTTTATAATACAAATATATTATAACATCGTTTATTACAAATTGCAATAACAAATTAAAATAATTTGTATTTATGACTTAAATAATTGAACTTTCTTAATATAAACATCTACATTACTCTTAAGTTATACTAATAAATATATTTATAACTTTGACTTCTCATAATTATAAGGAATACTTGTTCCAACTACTACATCTTCAATTTTTTCTATAATAAGCCAATCATCCATATTATTCTGATGATCAAAGTCTAAAGGTTCAATTTTAGTAACATCTTTAAACTCAACTAAACATAGGCACTTTTTATGCCATCTTATCTTTTGCTTTTCTGATAAATTAAGTTTATCTTGATTATCTGTGATTACTTTTGTTATTTCATCATCTGTTAATTTTATGTAATTTTCCACATTTGAAACTACAGCCTTTGCAGAAATTTTTTTACTTCCCTTTTCCATAAAATAAAGTGTTTCACCAGTAAAAACTCTGCTATGAGGAATTTTTCTTCCTGCTGCTCCTCTAATAATCATTGTTTTACTTCCATTAAGAATTTTTTCTAAAACCTTCTCTTTGTTATCACAATATACTAAATGAACCATAACATTTCCTCCTATCCAATAAAAAGGAATAATCAAAGTCTATTATTATGAACCGACCTCCAAATCATTAGATTTTTGGTCTAACTTTTTGGGGCACCTCATTACTCTAAGTATTCCTTTTATTTATTATATTGTCGTTATATTATTTTAAATGTTAAGTAATTAATATTACGTTATTAATATTAATTAACTTAATATTTCCTATGAATCATAAATATACAAAATCCATATACAATTATAATTCATTTATATATATATATATCTTAATCATCTAAGTCATCATAAAATTCTTCAAAGTCTTCAAAATCAAGAACGTAATTGTCCGTATCATTTTGAATAAATTGTACAGCATTTAAACCAATCATTTGAGCTGCAGTTGCTGTATTTCCATCTGGCAAAAGAGGTGCAATTGATAAATCTGCTACTTTAAGATTTTTAGTTCCAAAACATCTAGGTTCCCTTTAACAACTCTACTTTCAATAGTATCAGCCATTCTACATTGACCACCATAATGGAAGAAGTTAGTATAAGATCCTCTTACATAATTTCCAAGCTGCTTTCTTTTATCTACTAAATTCTCTATTTTGAAAATTTCTTCTGGAGGATATACTACTTTTTTTATGCCACCATTAGTTAATTTAGCTTTTTGAATAATATTGTACATATTAATATATTTATCTATTAAGAAATCTAAATCATTAGTTTCCTCCTGTAATGGATTGAATAAAAATGATGGTAATGCCTCAGGGTCACTATGAGATGCCATAATAATCCCCTTGCTTCTTGGATTAAGGTCCAATATAGCAAAGCTCATGATATTAATTGTCTTTTTTTCTAAATCTAGCTCCCAGCCATTACTCCCTACATCTGAAGAAGGAATAAATAATGGTGCAGGTGCTCCCAAAATTTGAAGGCGACGGCTTTACTTTGAATCAACATTTTCAGCCATAAAAGCACCTAATATAATTGGTTGATTAATATCAGCTACAACTATTGGAAGAATTTGAAGTGTTTCTACTTCTACTCCAAGTGATGCATAAGCCTGTGTCTGCAGATTGTGTCCTACATTTTTGTTATCAATTAATGGTGTAATTCCTGCATTAATTAAATCCTCATCTTTTCCAATTCCTGACCTTTGTAAAATAACAGAAGATAGAAATCCTGCTGAAACCATAACACCTTTTCTAGCAAAGGCTTTTTCGCAAACACCATTTTTTACATATTCAACGCCTGCAGTAATCATTTCAGAATATTTTTTCTTAAACAATATTTTATTTACTGTTGTTTTAGCAAAAAAGGAATATGCTGCTGTCTAAAAAAAACAGGGCCATTTCTTCCTCTCTCAGCTTCATTTTGTGTTAATCCAGTATAGGTCTCATTTTCCACAAATAGCGGACTTACCTGATCATATCTCCATTTAGGTTCAGTGGATCTATCAGCCCATTCATTATATAATTCTCTACTTCCACGGACAGCATACATTTCATTAACTTCTGAGCTTCCTCCAATAACCCTTCCATTTACACCAAGAAGCTGCCTACCCAAAGGCGCCTCTAATCTAGAAATAAGATTAGAAGCAAACTTATTATCACTGTGAAAATTAATAGCTTCTAAAACACTTGCACTGCTTAACTGCTCCGTGCTATTTATCCCTTCCTCAAGTACAAGTACAGAAGTATATTCATCATCAGTTAATTTTTTAGCTATTACTCCACCTGCAGTCCCTACGCCAATAATAATATAATCAAAAATAGCATCGTGACACTTTTTCTTTTTATAGTACATAAGTTTCTACCTACTTCCTTTTTAAATGTTTGTGTAGAAAGTAACCTTATTTATGTCTCCATTTTAAAAGAAATGCTGAATTAATTATTACTATAACTGAACCTGCATTGTGTACTAATGCTCCAAAAATTGGATTTAATACTCCAGTAATGGCTAATATAATTGCTATAAAATTTAATCCCATAGAGAATGTCATATTAAGTTTTATAGTTTTAATCATTTTCTTTGATAAAGCTAATAAATGAGGAATAGATGAAATATCATCACTAACAAGCACTATATCTGCCGCATCAACTGCAATGTCACTTCCTATACCTCCCATAGCTATTCCAACTCTTGCTTTCTTTAATGATGGAGCATCATTTATTCCATCACCAACCATACATACAGGCATATTATCATTTTCAAAGTTATCAATAACAGATAATTTGTCTTCTGGTAAACATTCAGCCTTAAAATCCTCTATTCCAATTGAATTTGCAATATGTTTTGCTGCAAATTTATTATCCCCTGTTAATAATACTGGAGAGATTCCTAGTCCTTTGATTTTTTCAATAGTATCATAGGAATTTTCACGTATAGTATCTGATAAAGCAATAAATCCAGCTGAAGTGCCAGCTATTCCAATAAAAATAACTGTACATCCTTTTGAAATATATGATTCTATTTCTTCCCTTTTAAATCCATTAATATTATGCTCTTTCATAAAATCAATATTTCCTGCTAAAATCTCCTTTTCATCAACTTTAGCCCATACGCCACGCCCTGGTGCCATTTTAAATTCTTCTGGCTTAATAACTTGTCCTAATTTACCTTCTAAATAACTTTCAACAATGGCCTTTCCTAAAGGATGTTCACTCATACTTTCAGCGCTAGCAACTAATTTGTACAAGTTTTCATCACTATATTCTGACAGATAATTTTTTACAGCAACAACTTTAGGCTTTCCATAAGTTAATGTTCCAGTTTTATCAAAAGTAATTTTCTTTACTTCTGTAAGACGCTCTAAAGCATCACCTTCTCTAACAAGGATACCGTCCTTAGTTACATTTCCTATAGCAGCCATGATTGCAGTAGGTGTTGCAAGAACTAAAGCACATGGACAGAAAACAACAAGAATTGTAACTGCACGTATGACTTCTCCTGTTATTATTCCAGTTAATATTGCCGCTGATAGGGCAGCAACTACAATCCAAGTTGCCCAACGGTCAGCAATACCTACAATTTTAGCCTTACTTGCATCAGCTGACTGAACAAGCTTAATCATTCTCTGAAGTGAACTATTTTCACCAACTTTTGTTGCTTTCATTTCAAATGCCCCAAATTGATTTACAGTACCACTCTTTACTTCGCTTCCTACTGATTTATCAACAGGCATAGATTCACCTGTCATAACTGACTGATCTATTGATGTCTGTCCTTTTATAATAATTCCATCTGCTGGTACAGTTTCTCCAGGTAAAACACTAATAATGTCATCTATATTTACCTTATCAGCTGAAATAATGGTTTCAACACCATTTTTCATAATTCTAGCTGTTCTTGGTGTCAAATTAATTAATTTTTGAATTCCTCCATGAGCTTTTGCAACAGTTAAATCTTCTAGTAATGCACCAAGCTGCATTATAAAAGCAACCTCCCCTGCAGCAAAATTCTCTCCTATAATAATTGATGCAATTAAAGCAATAGAAACTAAAACGTCTGCTTTAATATCAAACTCTGTGACTAATCCTATTATTGCTTCTATAATAATAGGAACTCCACATAATATTATTGCTATCCATGATGCATCAAATGGCAATCTGGCAATATTAAAAATACTTACTATAAGTGCAATAGCGGATATTGATAAAAATATAATATCTTTTTTTATTCCGCCCCAATTTAATATTTCTTCTAACTTGTCCATATTTCCCTCCTAATAAATTTTTTATACCTATGGGGGTATATGTATATACTAATTAAAAACCTAATTTCTGTCAAATAAAAAAAGACAGTACCAAACTGTCTAAAATTTATAATTACATATTAGCAAATCTTTCTACTGCTTTTGTAAACTTTTCAATTGTTTTATCAGGATCACCATGCTCAATTCCATCACGAACACAATGTTGTATATGCCCTTCCAAAACCACCTGTCCAGCTTTGTGTAATGCTGACTTTGCTGCATTAATCTGAGAAAGAACATCCTCACAAGGAATGTCTTCATCTATCATACGATCTATAGCCTGTACTTGCCCTATTATTTTTTTCAAACGTCTATGTAGATTATCAGAATCCATACATTGCTTCATAACTCACCCTCCATATAACCTAAATTAATTTTACACCTTTTGCTATTTTAAATAATCAAAACAACAAATAGAGTTTAATTATTCTTTAAACCAGCCTAAGTCCTTATTTTTAATATTATATCATATTTAAATTAAACTAATAAAACTATAAAATAATATTTTTTCCACATCTTTAAGTTTTTTATCCATAGATTTCCACATATTTTTTACCTAAGCCTTAGCACTGCATATAAAAAGGGAATAATCTATAGTTTTATCACTTGTCTCCTTTTCTCCTTCATATACTGTTTCAGTAGCTGCATCTTTAAAGTCACATCTTTCAAATAAATTTTTAAAATCACTTCTTTCAAAGCCATTGTGTCCATCAAAACCTAACTCATTTTTATGGAAACTTCCATCTTCTTTATCTAAATCAATAATGATTAAAATTCCATCTTTCTTTAAAAGCTTATGTAATTTTATTAATTCTTCTTCAATATCAATAATATGGTGGAAAACCATTGAGCTATATATTACATCAAACTTTCCACAAAGTTCTTCTGAATTTAAGTCCTCTGATTTTAAAGTGTGTATATTTTTTATATTTGCTTTTTCTATTTTTCTGTTTAATACTTTTAACATCTCTTTTGATATATCTGTACAATATATTTCCTTAAGCTTATTATTAAGCTCAAAAGATATCAGACCTGTTCCACAGCCTATTTCTAATGCTTTTAATCCACTTCCATTACCAATTTTATTATAAATTGCTTCTGCCAAAACCTTAGCACGTTCCATTCTTCTTTTTGTGTCCCACTTAGCCGCCACTTCATCAAAATTCATATTATCTTCCTCCTACCAATTCTACAAGATAATTAATTCATACAATTTAAACCATACAAGTTCTGGAATACCAAGTCCTAGATCAACTAAAGTTCCTCTAATTCAAAAACATCATTTTTATTACCATGTTCAATTAACAAATCCATATTCCCCCTATATGTTTCTAATCGTGTATATACTCATTTATTATATCTATCTTTTGAATATAACTCTTCTAAATACAATAAAATCCTCTACATTGCATAATTATATTTCATTACTTACAGGCTTATTTCATTCTTTAATTAGCTATTCAATAAAGATTTTTTTAATTTGCGATAAAAAATACCTACAAACCAAACACTTTTTACAAGCATCTGATTTATAGGTATAATTAATTAACTTGATTCCAGACTGTTTTCATTGCTCCAGTTCTATCCATTAGATACCATTTATTATTTTTTAACCTTCTATCATTTTAGTATCAACAATAACATAATTTGCTCTATGAATATATAAAGCCTTACCATCTATATTTAGCCTTGTCATCTTAGGCAAATCTTTTGGAACTGTAACATAAACATCATCGCCTTGGTATACTCCAATTGGAATACCTTGTTGTGAGCTTATTATAACTGTTTTTCCCTTACCCAACTGATTTTTTAGCTTGTTCACATATCTGTCAAAAGGAACATAGCTTCCTCCTGATTCTACCTTTATTTCTTCTTTCACATCATAGTCTTTAACAAGATCTAGTCCATCTTCTGCAAAAATCACAGTATTTCCTACTTGTAACATTTGATTTCCATTAACAGTTATTTCAAGCACCTCTGATTTAAAATCAGTACTTTCCTCATCTTTAGACTTATCATCGCTTTCTAATAATCCAACACTAACTTTCTTGCCTTCAATACTTAAAGTTTTATTTGCATAATCGTCATATGTTGATATTGTAAAATGCTGTCCAACTAAATCCCCTTTTATTTTTCCGAACCAATCATTTAATTTTGCACAGCCAGCAACTGAAATTCCTAAAAAGCAAACTAATCCCAAGCATATTATAGTTTTAAACTTAATTTTCATGAATGCTCCCTCCTTACATATTAAAAGGTTGTACTAATTACTATAGCCTTATCTTTCATTACCTATTAGAACATATATAATTAACTTTATACTAAACTCTTTTCACTTATTTCTTTGCCTTTTTCACTATAGCTATTATCATTTACAGATTCAACTTTAAAGTTCTCATCTTTATAAGAAATCATTGATATGCTTGAATTATCTATATCTCTTATATTAAAGCTTTTGTCAAGAAAATCTATAATAAGTCTTATAATTCCACCATGAGCCACTATAAGTATATTTCCACCTTCATTTGAATTTTCAATACATATTTTCTTTAGTTCATTAATAACTCTTGTAATAACTGTGTTATAATCCTCTGCCTCTCCTGTCTCATCTATAGCAGCACATGCATCACAAAAGGCTTTTTGAAAATCATACTTTTCCTCTCCTTCTTTAATTGAAGTAACATTAAGATGACTTAGTATTTTATTAAACACAATATTATCAAGTTCACCTTCATATTTTCCAAAGTACACTTCTCTTAAGCCTTCGCATTCTTGTAATTTTAATTCCTTACTTACTATATTTTCTTTTATAACTATTTGTGCAGTTTTTCTTGCTCTTCCTAAATCACTACTATAAACATTTTTGAATTCAATATTACGTAGTCCAAGTCCTACATTTACAGCTACTTCTAGTCCCTCTTTAGTTAAAACACCATCACACCATCCTTGCGTTCTTCCTGCCTTATTTAAAATTGTCTGACCATGTCTCATTAAATATATCTTTACTTCCTTGTTCCCCATTATGATCCCCCTTGTATAATCTAGTTGTAACATTTAATAGAAAACTATTTTCCTTATAATCTTATAATATAGTCCTTAATACTAATCTTCAACACTTTTATTTACAGTTTTCAGCATTAAGTGACCAATTCCTCTTATTTAACATCTTTTTTAGCTCATGCCATTCTCTAGCTCCTTTAAGACCATTAACAGAACGTGACATTTGCTTATATTGATTAAAAAATTTTTCGTTATCATATTTATTTTCTCTCATATGTTTTCTTTCCTTTACTTAATATTAATTATCACATTCGTAGAATTGCAAAAATTTAATAGCTAAATCTATGAAAAAATCTCTACTATATAATTTATAGTATCTATTTTAGTGTACTTTACCTTTTTATTAAACTTTTTAAACTCTTCTATTAATAGATCTATATATGAAAAATATTCATCATTTATTTCTTCAATTTGTTCATTAGATAAACCTTTAATAAGGTTTTGTTTATCTTCCTCATTTTTAAACATTAAATCTCCTATTATAATTTTACCATTATCTTTTAATACCCTAAGCATTTCCCCTATGGCTATTGATTTTTCTTCATTATTTAGATGATGAAATGCATAAGTAGATACTATTACATCAAAAGCTTTATTATCAAATGGTATCTTTAGGAATTCTCCTATTCTTACTTTAAGCTTAAGATATTTTTTCTTAGCTACATTAAGCATTTCTCTTGATTGATCTATTCCAACAATATCATAATTATTCTCTAAGAACCTTCCTGCTAAATTTCCTGTTCCAACTCCAATTTCCAAAACAGAAATATTACTATTATTAAAATCTACGGCCAAGTTATATACACTATCTAGAATCAAGTTATAATTTTTATACATTTTTATATTAGTTATATCTTCTAAAACATCATTATCATATGAGTCAGCCCAATTATCAAAGTTCCACTTATCTGACCAATTATTCCTGATTTCATTTAATTTATTAGTATTTTCTATAATTTTAAAAATATCATTATATGATTCAATATTTTCGTTATTATAAATATTGTCTATAATCTTTCCAATAGAGAATCTTACATCATTTAACCTATGAATTTCGCTATTAACAACTTCCCACTGTCTATTAAAGTGATTTAGATAATTACTAGTAGTGTTATCTTTAAAAATATCTTTTATATCATCTATTGATAAGCCTATGCACCTATATAATAAAATTGCCTGTAACATAAATATATCTTCATCTGTAAATTTTCTATATTCATTATCAGCTTCTCTAAAAGGTCTTATTAATCCTTTCTTTTCATAAAACCTAATCTTATTAGTAGTAATATTAAATAACTTTGCAACTTCATTTATATTGTAACTTTTTTTCATATTAAAAAAAGCCCCCCCTTTTAAATACTGTTAAAATATTCTTAATAACTTAACAGCTTCATTAAAGTTATTCTAAACCTTCGCCTAGGGCTAAAGTCAAGAATATAATTATCTATTTTTATTTAAAATTATTTGCTAAATTTTTGACTATTTTTAAATAGTCAAATACACCAATATATTAATACTTGGTATATAATAATGAGCCTTTGAACAAAATAAAGTTGAATTCTAAAGATAAAGGAGAATATTATAATGAAGCGATTTTTAAAAAATTCAATATTGCCACTATTTTTATTAGTTCTGCTTTTAGTTCCATCTAAAGTTCAAGCTGCTGATAATAGCTGCTCTTGTGGTAAGACTTGCTCTTGTAATAAAGCTGCTTGTGACTTGAAAATGGCAGAGAGGAAATTATGGATAGATCATGTTTTATGGACTAGAAATTTTATTATAAGTGATATAGCATCACTTGAAGACAAAGGACCTGTACTTGAAAGACTACTTAAGAATCAAGATGATATTGGAAATTCAATTAAACCTTATTATGGCGAAGATGCTGCAAAAAACCTTGCTTCTTTACTTAGAGAGCATATAGAAATTGCAGGAAAGGTAGTTGATGCTGCAAAAAGTGGAAATAAAGAAGAGTTAGATAACTATAACAAGCTTTGGTATGCAAATGCAGATGCAATAGCTGACTTTTTAAGTTCTGCTAATCTTAAATACTCAAATAAAACTTTAAAAGATATGTTGCACAAACATCTACAGTTAACTACAGATGAAGCTGTAGCTAGATTAAAAAAGGACTGGAAGGCAGATATAGCTTCATACGATAAAGGTGAAGACCATATGGTTAAGTTTGCTGACATACTTGCTGAAGGAATAATAAAGCAGTTTCCTGAAAAATTCAAATAATCAATACTTAAATTACAATTTTCCCATTATAATTGATAAATAATAAAATAAAAATGTGATAAATAATTGTGAAATAGAAATTATTTATCACATTTCTTGTTTTGGTTCTTTATAGTTGTAGTGAGCAAAATATATCTTTATTAATATATTACACTAATTAACTTTAATATTTTGAGTTTTATTTTTTGTAAGAAACATTTTTAATATAAGCATAATTCCAATTCCTAAGGTTAATATACTTACTATATGAAAGTTTGGTGTAATAAATGTAAATATATAATAATCTGGCATTGAAAAGAACAGTTTAAATGGTAGTTGTGTGTAGAAAATTATATACCATAAGATTAAAACTAATAATATTGGTAATGATTTTAAACACGACTTAAATATTTGATTTTTGCTTGTACTTAAAACAAATTTTCCACTGATTAACTGCTTAATATTTGTAAAGGCTAATACAATTATTATTAATGTTAGGACTCCTATTACTATTCTTACTATATTTTCAACCTTATATACAAACTCACTATCTAATATAGTGCCTCCTACAACTGCATTACTCCACTTTCCAAGCAGATCATATGTAAAATAAAATGCTTTATCTGAATTAGTTAAAATAACAATTCCATCCTTACTTTCTGGCTCAAATGCTATCTGTGCATTCCATCCTGTTAATGTTCCATTATGTTCCATAATAGTTTTTCCATTATCAAGTTTGCAAGGAATTATTCCAAGTCCATAAACTCCATATTTACTTTCTGTATTTTTTTGTTCTGTAAACATTTCTAAATTTCTATTATCATAAAAATTAATTAATCCAATAACAAAATTAGATAAATCTGTACTTGTTGTATTTAAGCCACCAGCTCCCACCATTACTATTGGCTCAGTTTTTATAGGTTTATTAATTCCAGCATATGGTGTAGCCATTATATTAGGTAAATCAAAAGATTCATCATACTTACTATTTTCCATATGAAACTCATTAAAGACTTCTTCCTTCATATAATCTTCAAATTTAATTCCTGTAACTTCTTCTATTATTAATTGGCATATACCAAAACCTGCAAAACTGGAATATTCAAATTCTGTTCCTGGCTCTCTTTTAAGCTTTATATTCCTTTCTTTTAATGCATCTTCTATTTTAGGCAGGCTATTTCCATAACCTAACTCTGTACTATCAGTAATTCCTGATGTATGACTCATAAGTGTTCGTAATGTAACCTTATTTTTATCAAATTCAGAATCTGGCAAGTTCCATTTTGTCAAATATTTTGATATAGGTACATCTAAGTCTAACTTACCTTCATCAACAAGCTTCATTATTCCATAAGCAGTTACTGTTTTTGAAATAGATGCAATTTTAAATTCTGTATCATTTGTAACTACTGTATTTTCCTTAAGATTAGCATACCCATAATTTTTTATTTCTTTAATTTTTCCATTTTCAATTAAAGCTATTGATGACCCTTGAACATTATATTTTTTAACCAGCTTATCTGCTTCATTAAAAATTAGATTTTCATTGCTACTATCTATAGCTTTCACTGTATAATTATTACTTAAGCAAAAAATAAATAAAACAGAACAAATAATTAAAAATAGTCTATGGTTAAAATACTCTTTTAACACTTTCATTATTTCCCCTCCAAATAATTTTATTAAATTAATTTATCTATCTGTATTTATTTTAAGCTTTTAAATAATCTTCTCATATCGAACTTTCTTTCATTAATCTTACTATTTTGTAAGATTAATTATATGTTGATATTTAATTTATTTTAATTAGTTTTTCAGCTGCCCAAATCTTTTACCCTCTAGGAGCATACATAATTATAATTACTCCAATTAACGCTATCGCTCCACCAATTAAATCAAATTTATCTGGTATTACATTATCGACTTTCCATCCCCATAAAATTGATAAAGCAATAAATATCCCTCCATAGGCTGCATATACTCTTCCAAAATTAACACCTGAAGGCTGTAGTGTTGGAATAACGCCATATAAAATTAATATTACAGCTCCAAAAATTCCATATAAAAAACTTCTTCCTTCACGAAGCCATAGCCATATAAGGTATCCTCCACCGATTTCAAAAATTCCTGCCACTATAAAATAAAATATAGACTTTATAAATTCCATGTGTTTCTCCTTTTATAAAACATATCATCTATAAATGATATCAGTTATCATTTGCATAAATATTATAACACATTGCCCTTATTTATTTAATTAAAGTCGCTTAAATATTTTTTCACAACAAAAATAGGACAAATAATTGTGCAATAAACATTGAAAAATAGAAGTTAGTCTTTCTTTATTTAAAGTTGTTCAAATATGTTTGTCCTAAAACAAGGTTATAAGATTTATACAATCCTTTAAAAAGTTACATTTTACTTATATATTATTTTAGGAGCAAACTTTTTTGGTGCAACTTTAAATATTAGCAAGCTTACTTCTATTTTTCTAGTTTTATGAAACAATTACTTGTTCTATTTTTGTTTTGACTATTATTAAATAGCACAACGCGTTAAAATAATATCATGGCACTTTATAGCAATTTTGTACAATAAGTCTTTTCTAACTGCTGCTATAATTAGCCTAAATAAAATAATTAATTAATTTTAAAAGGTGGTTATATTATGATTAATACAGATTTATTTGAAAAATTTAATGATGGTAAATTTATTTTACCAAATAAAGAAGTTTATTTTAAAGACATTCCTTGGTCTAAGCATCCAACATTTGAAGGTGTAGAATTAAAACATGTAATAACAGCTAAAGATACTGATGGAAAATTTAGCTTTCACCTTGTGAGAATTGCTCCAAATAAAAAAATAGGTCTTCATGTACATAAAGAACAGCTTGAAACTCATGAAGTTATTTGTGGTACAGGTGTTTGCATTAATGATAACTTTAAGCTTGATTATGCTCCTGGTATCATATCTATTTTCCATAAAAATATAGAGCATCAAGTATTGGCAGGTGATAGCGGCTTATACTTATTTGCAAAATTCTTTCCTGCTCTATGTTAAAGGTTATATACAAATTTCTTTAGTATATAATCAATATTAAGTGGAAGTTTTAATTTATAAAACTTCTAATTATCTATATAACCTTTTTGTAAGATGTTTTTTGTTCACATGAATGCATTTTATCATAAATCTCAAGCTTTAAGGAGTTTGAGATTTATTTTTATACTAAAAAGGAGCTGATCACTAATTAATTAGTGCAACAGCCCACCTATTTTTTAGGTATATTTACATATGATTTTCTATACTCTGTTGGTGTAATTCCAACTATATTTTTAAAATACCTAATAAAATGACTTTGGTCATAAAATCCTGCTATTAAGCCCGCCTCTATTATAGAATACTTATTATTAATTAAGTGTTGTGATTTACGAATTCTATTTTGAACTTGAAATTTATGTGGTGTTAATCCAACTTCTTTTTTAAATTCCCTTATTAAATGATATTTACTTATGTTCGTCTTCTCTGACATTTGATCAATATTTAATGTATTTTCTGGATTGCCTTCAATTAATCCTAATAATAAATTTATATTCACTTGTCTATAAACTTCTTTCTTTATTAAATTAACTTTATCTAAAGAATCCAGTATTAATAGCACTTGTTCACTGTCAAGGATTCTTTTGCTTATAAAATAATCCATATCTTTAATAATAACTGCTTTTAATTCATTAATATATCCATTATCAATTATATTCTTATTTATACAAACAGACATCATATCATAATAATTGCTTTTTAATAATAAACTATGTGATTCATATGGCTTAATTATAAAAAGCATATTAGGTTCAAGTTTATATTGGTTATTTTGTTTCACTAACATTAATTCCCCAGATAATAGCAATGTAATTGTATAGACTGAAACATGATTATGCTCTAAATAAGATGTTCTTGAATGATTGCAATATACATACTCTACTCCAAATTTATTTTTATAATATTCCATTTTCCTCACCTCATTTATCAAAAAACTAATTTTATTATTCAATCTTATTAACAATATTAAAAAATAAATCTATTTATATTTCCACATAAAGTTATTTTAAGATTTACATTTTTCTCTATTCCATACTTTTAAAATATCTTGGGTATTTTTCTCCCAGACCTTTTCAAATTCTTCACTTTTTATATTTTCAAAATATTCTATTTCAACTACTCCTTCTGCTAAGCAGTCTTCTCTACATGATACAGATATTTCTCCATCTTCTTCAATTACTTGACGCAGAGCATATCCTTCATCATCTATTTCAACCCAATATTTTATCCCTTCAAAGTCTGTATAAATATATGACAATTAAATCACTCCTATTAACATAAACTTTAAAATAAAGTTAAAAATACAATAAAAGAATATAAGATAAATACTTGTTTTGACTATTTAAACTAGCACAAAACTATAATATTCTACTGTACTTTCCCAGCTCATTCCCCCAATTAACCCTATTGTTTTCATAGAAACTCTCCCTTTTTAATCTATTATTTCATGAAAAAATTAACAAAATCTAAAATAGAATTTTTGTCTTATATTAATATCCCATAAGTTCCATTACCTTATCTGCATCTTCTTTTGAAGTAAGCATTTCCAAAAGCTTAAATGCAACTTTTACTGCTGTTTCAGGACAATATGAAGTTATTATATTTTTATCCACCACAACAGGTTCATTTACAACATTAACTCCAAATTCTTTTAACTGCTTCTGTCTATAACCATCTTTCTTATGATATGTAGTTGCTTTTCTATTCTTTAATACCCCACTCTTCCCAATAGGTAAAGCTCCAACACATATTGATGCAATTATTTTATTTTTATTATTAAATTCTCTAATTAAATTTAAAAATTTCTCATTATAGGCCTCTTCATAAAAATCAAATTCTTCAAAGCCTCCTGGAATAGCTATAGCATCATATTCATCAACATTAACTTGATCTATAGTAATATCCACAGTTATAGGAATATTAAATGTGCTAATTACTTCTCTATTAAATCCACAAGTAACTACTTCTGTATCAATTCCAAAATCCACTCTAGCCCAGCCAAAAACATCTACGAATACACTAAATTCCATAGTTTCAACACCTTTAGCTAAAAATAATAGTATTTTCATTAACCTCGCCCCACTTTCCAATATTTATTTATATTATTATATCATAAACATTTTTTATAAATTTTATCTATCACAAAAAATTTGCCAACTCAAAATAGTAATCTAATTCTAATTTAGACTTAAAATTTCAGCATATATTCAAATTGTACATTTTACCTTTTATACATATCTATTACTCATATTCCTCACATTACATAGATTATAAATTTCACTTTTACATACAATAATACTGCAAAGCAAAAGAAATGCTTAGCAAATAAAAATTAATATTTCAAAGGAGGAATATATTATGGCAAATTCATCATTAGTACCTGAAGCAAAGAATGGTTTAGCAAAATTCAAAACTGAAGTAGCAAGTGAACTAGGAGTACCATTTACTGATTACAATGGTAACCTTTCTTCAAAACAATGCGGAAGTGTTGGAGGAGAAATGGTTAAAAGAATGGTACAACAATACGAATCTGGCATAAAGTAATTATTCCGGAGAGATGTACCAAGTTAAGAGATAGCCTATTGTAGGCTATCTCTTTTATTTTACTATAACAATAGATTATACAAATCCTAAATTATTTTACTCCATTATGAAAAGTGTAAATAATACAATTACAATTATATAATCGTTTAATCTGGTATACAGCTTGAAGATATGATATATTTAGAAATAAATAGTATTAACTATAGATTATCTATATTATTATTAAAAGAGTTTATCAAGTAATCTTTCATAATAACACAGTTTATTAACCCGTTGTGCTAGTTAAAAAATTAATAAAACAATTATTTATTCTATTTTTGTTTTAACTATTATTAACTAGCACAATGCGTTTTATTAATATCCAAGCATATAAGGAGGTAAAATTAATGTCAGGAAATTTTTTTGTAGTCACATCTATAGAATTTTCTAATATTATTTCTTATTTAACTTCTACTACAACAAATCACTCTAAAGCTTTATCAATTATAAGAAACTTTAGTTCTTTAGAATATGTGAAAGAAAGAAATTACTACACTATAAGTAAAAAAGAAGCTTGGTCCTATTTCTCAAAAAACTATTCTAAAGCCTTATCAAATAAAAATATTCTAGACATAGATGAATTATTAATTGCTTCAAAGAATTAAATATTAAAAATCAAAAGATGCGATTTTTCATCTTTATTTATTAATCATAAAAATTATATTAATAATTCTTTTTCATTTTGAACATACTATTGATAGTAAGTTAATGTGAGGTATAGACATGAGTATTAAAAAAAAAATTTTTTCACTTTCAATATTTTTTTTATTATTATTTAACTGCTCAAATGCTGTAGCAATTCCAATTTCAGATACATATAAAGAAGGAATCTATAGGATTGATGATAACTATTCATATGAAGTTATAGCAGAAGCTACAATGGAAAATCAACTTTCATCTATAATTATTATTGATAAAAATAATAGTTTAAGATTATACAAAAAATTAGAACCTCTAGATAAACAATTTAATTTAGGCATTCTTACAAAAGAAGATACCCTAATTATTATTGGATCTGGGGAAGTATCTATTATTTATAATAAACAATAAACTAAAAATATTAAATTTAGCAAAAATTTATTAATCTAAATTTCATTTTACAAATATTGGAATATATGTTATACTTATTTTTGTTAATGGCCATTACTTATATATATGTGGAGATGTTCCATTAATTGAACATCTCCATTTTAAATTATATAATTAATAATGGTTTACAATTAGATTCTAGTTAATTATTTTTATGTAAAACAAATGAAAATCTATGTAAATTTAATGTAAACACTTTGTAAATTTATGAAAATTATGTTATACTATATATTATATATTCAATTTAAAATTATATATCGTTTACGCTACTACTAGGTTGTTGGTCACTTCCTAGTAGATTTTTTTATTTATTATTCAAAATAAATTTATTTATGACCTCTGCAACAGCACCTTCATTATTATCTGCTTCACATACATAATTTACAATTTCCTTTATTTCAGGAACAGCATTATTAACAGCTACACTAAGCCCCGCTGCCTCAAGCATAGATAAATCATTAAAGTTATCACCTATAGCTATAATCTCTTCCCTCTTTATTCCTAAAATCTCCCCTAGTTCAATAACAGCTTGCCCTTTATTTACCCCTATAGAATTAAACTCAATATAGCGATTTGAAGAATATGTAACAGTAACTTTACCTTCTGTTATAGGCTTAATCTTATTTTCTATAGTATTTAAGTATTTCTTATCTAAATGTTGAAATAGAATCTTAGAAATTTTAATACCTTTTAAAAATTCTATAGATTTTTCTTCTTTATTAACAAACCCTACTAATCTATTATTTATATATTCTTTTTCACCTTCATTAATATTAAATACAAAAACGTCTTTTTCTGTATATACATGAACACAAAGATTATTTTTTATTCCTACTTCAAATAATTTTTTAGCTAAATCAAATTCTAATCCATGAAATCTTAACATTTTATATCCCTTATTTTCTACTATAGCTCCACCATTGAAAGAAATAATATATTCATTTTCTTTATCTTCTAACATTAGTTCATTTAAAGTTTGAGTTATTGATCTATGTCCTCTTCCAGTTGCAGGTACAAACTTAATGCCTAATTCATCAGCTTTTTTTATTGCATCTATATTTATAGTAGGAACTTTGGAATCATCTCCAAGTAACGTTTCATCTAAATCACATGCTATTAATTTATACATAAAATATCATCTCCTTAATACTTATATTAATATAGATATTAAGGAGATGATATATTTTCTAATTTATTAGTAACATTTTATTAATCTTTGTAATTTGTTTTATTGTATAACATTATGTTTTATCTTTCTTTTATCAAATATTTCATAAGATCCAAAGTAAATCCATAAAGCCCTAGAGTAATTATACTGCCAATATACCAATAGATAGATATACTTCCAGATATAGTATTGCATGATACATTTAATCCTGACTGCATAAATTTATTTGCCATATCCCACTTTGAAAGTGTATTTAAAATAGGATTAAAACCTATTAGTACAATACTTTTTGAATCTTGACCTATTTGATGCATAAATATAATAACAAAGCTTAAAATTATAAACCAAAATGTAAATGATCTAAATAACTTTTTCATTTAACACCGCCTAAAAATATACTTATACTATTCACTAATTTTACGCCTTAATCGCTAAATTTATTCTTTATATGGAATACTTCCATAAAACACCTCTAAATTATCTTCTGGTCCCATTGTTATTCTTCTATAAACCTTACTTAATACAAATGCTGAATTTTTTTCATCTAGTTTAATAGCTGGTCCACATTCTTCTAAGCCTTTAACCTCATCAATCCATTCTCCACCTTTATAATAAGTAATAATAAAGCCTAAGTAACCAGCAAATATTTTTACAAAATTCATAACATTATCTTCTAATAGAATTTTATTTAAATAAGACTCATGTGCAGCCTGTGCTAATCTTTCAATAATGTATACATCATCTTCTGAAAATTGCAAGTTTATATTAGCAATATTCTTTGCAAAATCTCTACAATCTAATGCATAAGCAAGAAATTTAACATATAACAAATTTATGCCTTCTAGATTGTTATTCTCTATTTTTTCTTTGCAAAATTCATATTCTTTTTCTACTGCCTTTAGTATAGGAGGATTCTTTTTACTTCTATAGAAACAGCATTTTTCATATTCCATATCTTCTATTTTTTTATTATTGAAAAAAGCCATATTCATCTCCCCTTTATAAATTTATATATATAAATTCTACAAATTATACTATTATTCCTCTATGAATTTTATTATAGAAAATTTATTTTTATTTATTTTTTATGTTATCTTATTTTATAGAATCAATTAATCATCTAAATAATAAAAGAAAAATATAATAAGTAATTATTCAATAAGCCTTGAACAATTATCCAATATATTTTTCTTTTAGATATTCTTAACTATCACAACATGTTATTATAAATATATTAAGACATTCCAATAATCATACCTATAACATATGGTATTAACCAAATAATCCATACTGTTATACTAAATTTGTGGAAAGCAGCTTTTTTCTTTTCATCATTTTTATATAAAACCCAAGTTGCCCACACTGCATGAAATAACATTAATATTATTGCCAATGCACCTGTTATTCCATGAATACTTTGACTAGTAGAATTCATAACTTCTACTCCTGATTTTGCTATTTGCCCCATTGTAAATGTTCCTATAGTATCAAATAATAATCCTAGCCAAAATATTATAACATGATTTTTATTAAGACTTTTTGCCTTCCTTTCTCCAAATACTCCTGTTGTATAAAACACTAATGCAAGTGTTATTGTTACTATTGCAAAAATTAATTTTCCATCCATATAATTTATTTATTCTCCTTTATTTTATTTCTTAATTTTGTTAAGGCATCTTTTACTTGCTTTACTTCTTCTTCTGTAAAATTTTCAAACACCTTATCAAAGCTCCCATTTATTTCTTCAATGAAGTTTTTTGCAAATTCAACTCCTTTATCTGAAAATGCAACATATGTGTTTCTTTTATCCTTTTCATATTTAATCTTTTTAACATAGTCAGCTTTTTCAAGTCTTGCAACTATACCAGATACAGTTCCTTTTGATAGAGACATTTCTTCACACAATTGAGATATATTAACCTGTTTATTATGTGCAATAAGTTTTATTACCATAATCTGTTGATTTGTAAGTCCACTTTCTCTTAAATTCTTACTAACTGTCCCCATTGTATTTGCATATATTTCTTTTATAAGCATTGCTACCTCAAAAGAATCCTGTCTCATATATTCTTCCCCCTGTTATTCAATAATCTTATTTTAATTTTATCTCTGTTAATCTCTCCATGAAACTAATTACTGTATTTTAGCTTTGTATTAGTGAATTTTATTGAACTTAATAAGAATAATACTCCTGCCATAAATAAAGCTAACCCAAGTCCAATATAAAAATCTCCTACATATACTGGATTAAATATTCCTATATTTCTAACTGTAATACCTAAAAATATCATAAACCCCATTATGCAATAGCTTTTTAGATCAAAAAATGAAAATATACAATGTTTTTCTAAACTGCTGTTTATAATCCTTCTTGTATGCTTCTTAAACATCTTACTAAAAATAAATTTAAAAAACATATAAAAAACTACACTTCCTGATACTATGCTAACAATCCAGTTACCGTTGTTAATTTGTACATCTCCTAAACCTAAAGTTAACACTCTAAAGCCAGCAAATCCCCATATAATCCCTGCTATTAAAAGCAGAGTTTTCTTTTGTACTCTTGGTATATATTTAAATAAATTTTTCATATTATCATCTCCTATAAACCTTATAAAATAGTTTGCATAGAAACCAATTAGTTTCTATGCAAACTATTTTATACTTAAACTATTACTTAGTCAATAGAAATTTAAATAATTTTTTAGTTTTTATTTTAGAATTAGCAACATCATACAATAATTATTTTTTACTCTATGTTATACTAAGCAAAAGTAAAGAAAGGAGATTTTAACCATTGAATAATGAAATTCGATCTGTTTGTTTTGATGCAGACTTAAATATTGAAGCTTATAGTTTCAAAGGGATTATGCAAAAATTCCCCAATCATTTTCATGAATATTATGTTATTGGATTTATAGAAAATGGAAAAAGATTTTTATCTTGTAAAAATGAAGATTATATAATTGAAACTGGTGATTTAATACTTCTAAATCCAAATGATACTCATACATGCGAGCAAGTTGATAATAGAGCTTTAGACTATCGCTGTATTAATATTAAAGCTGATGTGATGAAGAAAATCACTTATGAAATAACACAAAAAGATTATCTTCCTTCTTTTACTCAGAAAGTTATATTTCGTAGCGAATTAGTTCCTTCTTTAAAAGAGCTTCATTTAATGATAATGGAAGAGCAAACTGATTTTAAAAAGGAAGAGCTTTTCTTTTTTCTTATTGAACAATTAATTGAATCCTATGCTTCACAGGAATCTTCTATAATAATTAAAGAGCCAAGCACTGAAGTTAAAACCATATGTGAGTATTTAGAAAATAATTATGCAAAGAACATAACTCTTAAAGAGTTAAGTATGCTGACTGGAATAAGTAAATACCATTTACTTCGTTCATTTACTAAACAAAAAGGTATTTCACCTTATATCTACTTAGAAACAATTAGAATAGGCAAAGCAAAACAGTTATTAGAAAATGGATATTGTCCACTTGAAGTTGCATTGCAGACAGGCTTTACTGACCAAAGTCATTTTTCAAACTTCTTCAAAAAATTTATTGGATTAACACCAAAGCAATATATGAAAATTTTTATGACTAATTCTAAATAATAATAATTCACACTATAGGAGGGGCTAATGATACATAATAAAAATAAAGCAGGACATTTAGCTGCATTAATTACAATTCTTATTTGGGGTACTACTTTCATATCAACAAAAATATTACTAAAAAGTTTTTCACCAATTGAAATACTCTTCTTTAGATTTCTTATTGGATTTTTAACTCTATACTTAATATATCCACAAAGATTCAAAACTTCTAATCTAAAAGAAGAATTATATTTTATATTTGCTGGATTAACAGGTGTAACCTTATACTTTCTTTTAGAAAACATTGCTTTAACCTATTCTTTTGCTTCGAATGTTGGAGTTATTATTTCAATTGCTCCATTTTTTACTGCCATATTTGCAAATATATTTTTAAGTAATGAACATTTAAAATCTCAGTTTTTCATTGGATTTATTTTTGCTATTATTGGAATCTTTTTAATAAGTTTTAATGGAAATATGGTTTTAAAATTAAATCCTATTGGCGATATATTAGCTATTTTAGCTTCTATAGTATGGGCTATATATTCTATTCTCACAAAAAAGATAGGTGACTTTCACTATAATATAATTCAATCTACTAGAAGAATGTTTTTCTATGGCTTATTGTTCATGGTGCCAGCCCTATTTTTATTAGATTTTAAATTTGGATTAAATAGATTTACTGATATATTAGATTTATCAAATATACTATACTTAGGTTTCGGCGCTTCTGCTCTATGCTTTGTAACTTGGAATTTCTCTGTAAAAACCTTAGGCGCAATTAAAACAAGTATTTATATTTACATTGTTCCTGTAATAACGATGATAACATCTGTAATTGTATTAAACGAAAAAATCACTTGGATTTCCTTCCTTGGAATGATTCTTACATTGCTAGGACTATTTATTTCTGAATTTAAAATAGCCCTAAATAAGAATCAAGTTAATCAACAAAAGAGTGAATATCCAAAATAATCTATTTGGAAATCAATTCCAAACCCATTATGTATATATAGATTATAGGCACTTGGATTATCTGAATCTACGTCTAAAACTGCTTTGTCACCTTTTTCAAAAGCAATATTTAGTACGTGCTTAAGCATTTTTTTGCCATAGCCTTTTTTCTGATAATCTGGTGCAATACCTAATCCATATATAAATACTTTATTTTCTTTAAAATTAAGATTAAAGGTTCCTATAAGTACTTCATTATCATAGACTATATACGCTTCTCTATCAGATGCATCAATAGCATTTTGAATAAAGTTATCATTATCTCCTTCTTCCATTTTGAATATTTCATTTATTAGATTCAAGCATATGTCCTTGTTTTCTTTAGTTACTAACTCTAACCTCAAATTTTTATCTACAGGTACTATGACTTTGTTTTTATTTGATAAAGTATATTCTGATCTTACCCATTTTGCATCTTTAAAAGTTTTTAAAACTTCTTTACCACTTTTACTATTCACTTCTATTAACAATAATATGTTACTAACTTTTGACTTTCTTAAAATTTCTGTGGATTTTTCTAATAATTCTTTAAAACAACCTTTTCTGCGATAGTCTGGATGAGTAAAAGCTGTAATTTCAGCTTCATTTTTATCTGGCATAAAAGTAGTCAAAAATGCCACTAGGTTATTTTCTTCATAACCTAAGTAAAAGCATGGAATATTTTTATTAAAATTAATCTCATTTGATAAAAAAGCTTCACTTTCTAAATTTTCTGCCTTATTACAGACTTTTTCTAATTCTTTAATTTCTATTTTTTCTTCTTCAGTAAGTGTATTCGTAGTTTTTATATTCATCTATATATCTTCTCCTATTTCCTATTAATAATATTTATAATTAATTAGATAAACTTCATAGTACTCACTCTCCATGTTATATTAATAATAACATTAATTTTAATTATCTTCTATTTAACTCTATAAATAACTAATTTACTAAATCATATAAATAATTCAAAAATTAAGAAAGCCAAATTTTTTTGTGCTTTTATAGACGTAAAAAAGGTAGAAAATATATATTTCCTACCTTTTTATTATTAAAAGATTTTCTAATTTATTCTATTCTTCAACTGGCATAAGAACTGGTGTAATTGTGATTTCATCATCTACTCCATCAATTCTTACCTTTGATCCATAAGTTAAGTCACCTTTTATGATCATTCTTGCAAGTCTATTTTCTAAAGTATTTTGAATATATCTCTTAAGTGGTCTTGCTCCATAAACTACATCATAGCCTTCTTTAGCCATTATTGTCTTAGCTGAATCTGTTACTTCAATTTCAATATTCTTATCTTTTAATCTTCTTCCTACTTCTCCTAAGAATATATCTATTATCTTCTTAATACCAGTTTCAGATAATGGTTTAAACATGATTATATCATCTACTCTGTTTAAGAATTCTGGTTTAAACCTTGACTTTAATTCATACATTACTTTATCTTTTATTTCTGGTTCAACTACATCTTCATTTTTATTTTCTAGTAAATGCTGACTACCAATATTTGATGTCATAATTATTATTGTATTTTTAAAGTCTACAGTCTTACCTTTATTGTCTGTAAGTCTTCCATCATCTAAAATTTGAAGGAATATATTAAACACATCTTCGTGAGCCTTTTCAATTTCATCAAATAATATTACACTGTATGGATTTCTTCTTACAGCTTCTGTTAATTGACCACCTTCATCATATCCTACATATCCTGGAGGCGCTCCAACTAATCTAGATACAGAGTGTTTCTCCATATATTCTGACATATCAATACGTATGATATTTTCTTCTGAATCAAATAGATTTCTAGCTAAAGTCTTAGCAAGCTCTGTTTTACCAACTCCTGTAGGTCCTAAGAATATAAATGATCCTATTGGTCTATTAATATCTTTAAGTCCCGCTCTTGCTCTAAGTATTGCATTAGTTACAGACTCAATTGCTTCCCCTTGACCTATTACTCTCTTGCTCATTTCATCTTCTAATCTTAAAAGTTTCTCTCTTTCACCTTCAAGTAAGTTAGTAACAGGGATTCCAGTCCATTTAGAAAGTACTTGTGATACTTCTTCTTCTGTAACTTCTTCTTTTAATAAAGCACCTTCATAATTTTCTTTTACTTCGCTTTCTTTTTGTCTAATCTCTTCTTCTAAAGCTGGTATCTTACTATATTGAATTTCAGCTACTTTGTTATAATCAAAGTTTCTTTGAGCAATTTCGATTTCTCCCCTTGCATCATCTAATTGACTCTTCAATGTTTTAATTGCTGTAATATGTTCTTTTTCTTTAGTATATTTAGCAGTCATCTCATCATTTTTCTCTTTTAATTCTGCTAAATCTTTTTCAAGATCTTCTAATCTCTTTTTTGACCCATCATCTTTTTCTTTTGATAATGCTTCTTTTTCAATTTCAAGCTTAAATATTTTTCTTCTTATAACATCGAGCTCTGTTGGAAGTGAGTCTATTTCTGATCTTATCATAGCACCTGCTTCATCAATTAAGTCAATTGCCTTATCTGGCATATATCTATCTTGAATATATCTATCAGAAAGTTTTGCAGCAGCTACTATGGCTGAATCATGTATTCTTATTCCATGATGGATTTCAAATCTTTCCTTTAATCCTCTAAGTATAGCTATAGTATCATCAACACTAGGTTCATCTATAATTACTGGCTGGAATCTTCTTTCAAGTGCCTTATCCTTTTCAATATATTGTCTATATTCATCAAAAGTTGTAGCACCTATACAGTGTAATTCACCTCTTGCAAGTAGTGGTTTAATTAAGTTACCTGCATCCATAGCGCCATCAGTTTTACCTGCACCTACTATAGTGTGAATTTCATCTATAAATAATAGAATTCTACCTTCACTGCTTTGTACTTCTTTAAGTACAGCCTTTAATCTTTCTTCAAATTCACCTCTATACTTAGCACCTGCAATTAATGATCCCATATCAAGTGAGAATATTATCTTATCCTTTAATCCTTCTGGTACATCGCCTCTTACTATTCTTTCTGCTAAGCCTTCAATAATAGCAGTTTTACCAACACCAGGTTCACCAATAAGAACTGGATTATTCTTTGTTCTTCTTGATAAAATTCTAATTGTTCTTCTTATTTCCTCATCTCTACCTATAACTGGATCTAATTTATGCTTTTTAGCAAGATCAACTAAATTTGTACCATATTTAGCCAACGCATCATAAGTACCTTCTGGATCTTGAGTTTCAACTCTTTGGCTTCCACGAACTTCAGATAATACCTTTAAGAAATTATCTTTGTTAACATTATATTGTTTTAATATTTTTGAAACAGCAGTATTATTATCAACTTCCATGATAGCAAGCATTAAATGCTCAACACTAATGTATGAGTCTTCAAATTTTTTAGAAATTTCCTCTGCTTTAATTAATGCTTCGTCTACTTTTCTTGTAATATATACTCCTTGACCTTCTGTACCACTTCCAGTTACCTTTGGCATTGAATTAAGTTCATTATTTATTGAATCTTTTATAGATTTTACTGGTACACCCATCTTAGTAAAAATATTGGGTACTAATCCATCATCTTGTTCTACAAGAGCAGAAAAAAGATGGATTAAATCTATTTGCTGGTGATTATACTTAACAGCTGTAACATTTGCGTCGTTTAAAGCTTGTTGTACTCTCAATGTCATTTTATCAACGTTCATATTTTTCCCTCCTAAAAGTAAAAGTCTTAAATTTCATTAGAATGCCTAAACTTTTAGCTTCGCGTTTAATAAAGAAAAATCTTCACTGCTAACCTATTTTTCAAATTAATTTAGACTTTCTAAGACTTATTTATATTTTTAAATTCCATATTATTTTTCTCTTTAAATATATAATAATACAAAGGTCAAAGAAAGTCAAAGTTTATTTCAACTTTTTTTAATAATATTAAAGTTGAATTTCTTTCACATTTCCATTTAATTGAATGAATTGCTATAATGGATAATATACTAATATTATGTAATATAAAAAGTTGTGCTAGTGCAAATAATATATATATTCTAATTAACAATATAGAATTGACAATTTCAATTAAACTCTTTTCAATATTTCTTATATTGCATAAAGATTATTTATTAGAATTTATATATAGAAAAAATGTAGTAAATGATTATGCAATGAATATTTATTGTTTTATCTAGTAGAACTTGTTAATATAGTCAATTTGAAAGGTGTGGAATAGTGCGAAAAGAATATATCTCCTATGTGGAAAACCTCCCTGTCCGTATTAGCTATGCATCAATAAAGGAATACCCTCTTCATTGGCATAACACAATAGAGATAATTTATGTTTTAAAAGGAAATCTTACTATTACTATTGATACAGATAGATTTGATCTTATAGAAAATGAATTAGAAATTATTAATGCCGATGAAACTCACAGTTTATATAGTGAAGATGAAAATAATAAAATTCTTATTTTTCAAATAGATCCTATATTTTTTGAAAAATACTATAAGGATATTAAAAACATATTCTTCTATACTAATTCTTCTGATGATGGTGCTCAAGATGGTGAAGAATATGATGGCTTTAGAACATTATTATCAATAATTCTATGTGAAGTTGTCCAAAAGCAAGAGGATTATGATGAAGCTATAGAAAATACTTTAATTAATCTACTTTATCATCTTCTAAATAATTTTCACTATTTAATTTATGAAAAAGAAGAACTAAAGGATAATAGAGAACAGCTTGAAAGATATCACAGAATATCTAAGTATATCTTTAATAATTACAATAATAATATTACACTGCAAGAAATAGCTAAAAAAGAATTTTTGAGTCCTCACTATCTTTCTCATGAAATTAAATCAGCTACTGGCTATACTTTTACTGATTTAATTAATTTAACTAGAGTTGAAGAATCTATAAAATTACTTTTAGATAGTGATATGACTATGTCTGAAATTTCTGAAGAAGTTGGTTTTTCTCATACTCGTTACTTTAATAAAAATTTCAAAGAATATTATAACTGTACTCCTCTTCAATATAGAAGAAAATATAAATTAACTGAAGAAGAATTTGAGGCTGCTAAAAAAATAGAATACTATCCTTTAGATGAAAGCATGAACTTAATAACTCACTATTTAGAGGATTATGAAAGATTTAATTATGAAAATAAGCTTTGGAAAGTTCACATAGATGTAGATGATACTCTAGGCACCTTTAATGAAAAATTTAGAGAGATAATAAGTCTTGGAGAAGCCTTTGATTTATTAATTGAAGATAATAAAGATATTCTAGAAGAAATTCAAGAAGAAATACACTTTAATTATGGTCGACTTGAAAATTTCTTTCATCCTGATATGGGAGTGTATCCTGGTAATGAATTTTTTAACTGGAACAAAGCTAAATCTGTTTTGGAATTCTTAGATTATATTGAACTAAAACCTCTTATAGTAATAGATGGTCCTAATTATTCACTAGATGATTATAAAAATATCCTTCAGAGTTTTTATGATTACTTCTCATCTGGAGAAATAATAGAACTGTCTGATATAAATTTTCAATTTTCTTCTAATATAGATATTGATATAAAGAATTCTTTATCAGATATTTTATTAAATAAATATGAATTCACCATACTAATTGATGATTTAACTTCTGATAAAAAACTTAATAATTTATATGACTCAGCTTTTATGCTTCCATATATAATCCACAATTATATATTTAATAATAAAGAATTAAGCTATCTTAGAGCTTTTGATGTACTTGAAAAAGAAGTTGAGCTTACTAATGAAGTATTTATAGGTTCTCCAGGCCTTGTAAATGATATGGGAATAAAGAAACCTTCTTATTATGCCTATTATCTTTTAAATAAGTTAAAAGGTGAAATTGTTGCTAAAGATGAAGGTTATATTGTAACTAAAAATAATAATAGCTATAATATTCTACTCTACTCTTATAATGATTCTATTGATGAATTAAATAATGTTAATAATGATTTTGATACTATATCATTAAAAAAGACTACTGAAAAGAAATTGTCTTTAAATATATTTAATGTTGAAGGACCAACAAGAACTGTAACCTATGAAATAAATGAAAAGGTAGGTTCTTCCTACAACTACTGGAAAGCCATGGGTGAACCAGATAGATTAAACAAAGAAGAAAAAGAAATCTTGCACAAAGCTTCATTTCCTAAAATCGAATTTAAATATAATAAAAAAAGCTCTGTAATTAATATTATTGCAAAGCTTAAAGGATATGGGGCTATGCTTATTCTTATTAATAAAATATAATCTTATGCGTTCTAATAAAGTTATTTCATATAAAAATAGTAGAATGATAATTTATATTTCTATTTTTAGATAGATATATTAATTTTTATATTCTTACTAAATTTAAAATATTAGAATGCTCACTAAAACAAAACCTGTATGTTTAAAGAACTTGGCTGTCGCACAAAGATTAAATTGTACCATATATAGTAATAAATCATCAAATCTAAAACTATATATGAGAGATAATCCTTAGTGCTACAGCTCCATTATTTATGTATATTTTTATTTTCCTAACACTACTAATCCATCAATTTCTTCAAATCCATTTCTTTTATAGAAATCATTAGACGGAAAGTCTTTTTCTGTATTTAATATTATGCTATTCATGCCTTCCTTAGTAATATCTGCTTCTATTTCTTTTAAGAACATACTTCCTATTCCTTTGCCTTGCTCTTCAAAGCTTACACAAAATTCATCTATATAATATTCCATTCCTTTTATCCATGGTTTTTTCATGCCAATACTTAATGATACAATTCTATCTTCTAATACTCCAACATACCCCAAAAAGTAATTGTTATTAAAGTGATTTTCAAAAAAATTTACTACTTGATTTCTTGACTCATATACATCATACCATGGCTCTTTACTAAAAGTATCAATAAATAAATCTACACACTTATCAATCATAGTTTTATCCATTTTTATCACATTAAAATTCTCCATTTTGTCCCCCTCATATAACTAGTTGTAATATCTAATAGTTATCTAGTTACCTTTAAATTAATTATAGCATATTCTTAAGATTCAGCTATTAATTAAAAATTTCCTACTTAAAATAATATTAATCTCCATTATTTATCATATAGGAATATATTGATAATTCCTTTATAATTATATTAATGGTTGTATTTTTTTAACAATCAAAATATATGGTATTGGAGGATATTTAATAATGCTAGATACAATTATATCAAAAGCAGTCATAATAATACCTATTGTGGTGTTATTAGTACTCATAATTTCTTTCTGGCGTAAGGTTCCAGCAGACAAAGCTATGGTCATAACTGGTCTTAAAAAGAGGGTTTTGACAGGTAAAGGGGGATTCATTATTCCTATACTTGAAACCTCTTGCACTATTTCTTTAGAAAATATCTCTATGACTACTGATGTAAAAGAAGCTCCTTCTCAACAAGGCATATTTGTTGATGTTACTGGAACTGCTGTCGTTAAAGTAGAAAATCAAAATGAAAGTATTTACAAAGCTGTAGAACAATTCTGTAATGGTAATGCTCAAAATACTACTGGAGTTATTAGAGCAATGGTTGAGCCAGTTCTTGAAGGACGTTTAAGGGGCATAGTTTCAACTATGACTGTAGAACAAATTAATAATGATCGTTCTGCTTTTGAAAAGAAAGTAGAAGAAGACATAAAACGTGAACTTGGAGAAATGGGATTACAACTTATATCTTATTCAATATTGCAAATATCAACTCAAGGTGGCTATCTTGAAAACAGAGCAAGACCTCAAGTTGCACAATCTAAGGCTGATGCAGAAGTTGCAGAAGCTGAGAGAAAACGTGATACTGATATAAAGACAGCTGAGGCAATTCGCGAAGGTGAAAAAGTTAAGCTTGCAGCTGATGCTGAAGTTGCTGCTGCTGAACGTGATAAACGTATTAAAGTTGAACAGTTTAGAGCAGAGCAAGATAGAGCTAAAGCTGAAGCTGATATTTCATATAACTTAAAAGAAATTGAAAAACAATCAGAAGTTGAAAAAGAAAAAGCTAATCTTGCTGAACAAGAAGCTATTAGAGTTGAAAAGGAATTAATTGCAAAAGTAGAAAAACCTGCTAATGCTGAAAAACGTAAAATTGAAATATATGCAGAAGCCAATAAGATTCAAGCCATAAAAGAAGCTGAAGCCGAGGCTGAAAAGATTCGTATTGAAGCTATTGCAAAAGCTGAAGCTAGAAAAATTGAAGCTGAGGCCGAGGCATCTGCTATTAAAGTTCGTGGTGAAGCTGAAGCATCCGCTATTAAAGCAAAAGGTATTGCAGAAGCTGAAACTAAAGATAGACTTGCAGATGCAATGGCTAAATATGGAGAAGCTGCTATTGTAGAGATGCTTATTGCTAAATTGCCTGAAATAATGAAACAAGTCGCTACACCTATGTCAAATATTGATAAGATAACAGTTATTGATACTGGAAATGGTAAAGGTGGAGCATCTAACATTGCTAAAACTGTAACAAATGTTGCTGGGACAGGCTTTGAGGTTCTAAAAGATCTAACTGGACTTGATGTTTCAGAAATATTAAAATCTTTTTTAGATAAAAATAATAAAAAAATTGACACTGATGACATCGAAGATCTTATTGATACATTTAAATCAATAAATAAGTCAGATAAAGAATCAGATGAATCTAATAATTCTAATAAAGAAGATCAAAAATCAGATTTAATTAAAGAAGATGGTTCTAATGATTCATCTAAAAACTAATTAATATAAAACCGCTGTAAATTAAGAAATTTTCAGCGGTTTTCATTATTCTTATAAAATTAAATACTATTATCAACTGCTATAGCTAAATTAAAATATTTTAATGAATCTGTAGTAGATCCTAACTTATGATACATTTTAGCCATATCTATATATCTTCTCTTACGTTGTTCCCTAGTTCCAAATTTAAATAATGAATCTAATGATAGGTTCATATATTTTTCTGCCTCAACATAATCCTCCATTTTTTGAAGAATTATACCCTTTAAATAATAAGACTTTTCTATCAATCTTATATTATCAGTCAAAATAGCTATGTTTAATGTTTCTTCTGTTATTTTATAAGCAATTTCGTATTCTGAATTCTTGATTAATATTTGAGTACAATAATTTAAAAATTCTACATTCTTTTCTCTATTATCAATTGGGAATATCTTTATTCCTTCTTCTATTTCCTTTATAGCCTTTTCCTTTTCCCCTACTTCAAAATAATATCTTCCATAATCCCCTCTTGATAATGCTAAGGAAATCGGATTATATTTTTGATATTCAAAAGCCTTATTTTTGTAGTATTCTGCACAATCTTTTTTTAGCTTAATACACACAGTTGCATATATATGATATATTTTACCTCTATTTTCTAAGGCTTCTAATTTATCTACATATTCTATAATTTCAGATAAAATATCATAAGCCTCTTGTGGCTTTTTTATATTTTGGAAGCAGAGAGCTTCATTATATCCAATTAAACAATATTCACTTCTATCTAAATATTCTTTTTGCTGTAACATCTCTCTTATCTTCTCATAGTAGGCTATAGCTTCTATATACTCTTTATTTTGCGAAAGATATCTTGCCATATCATTAAAATATATAAAAGTATTTTCTTCTGTATTATTCCTTTGAAATAAATCATAATATTGCGAAACAATTAGTTGAACATTTTCTGATTTATTTTCTTCAATATAGTAGCAAAATAATATGTGAATTAGTTCAAAGGCTAAATCATAATATTTATACTTAGCAGCATAACTTAAATTATCTTTTAATTTGTTTTCTACATCACTATCACAAGAAATATTTTTCTTAATCATTTGAAGATTGTTTAATATTTGTTCATAAACATCTTCTACTAAATAATCAAAATCAATCTCTATTTTTTTTGATATATATTCAAGTAATTCCTTATCAGCTTTAGCCTTTCCATTTTCTATACAACTCATTTTTGCAATAGAAATTTTATTTTCACATAATTCTTTTAATGTAATTCCTTTAAATATTCTAGCCCTTTTTATTTTCTCCCCAGTAGATAGTATTTCCACATATATCACCCATTTACTTATTAAATTTTTTATTTAATCCTATTCAGCAAATAACTTTATTCCTTCATTTAAATAATAAGAAGCTTGTCCCTCATCTTTTTTATCTATAAAGTGTTTTCCAACTCTCATAGCTAACTCCCCTGCTTTAGCCATTTTTCCATTTTCTCTAGCCATAATATAAGCATTTACAAGAAGTTCTTCTGCTTCATCATATCTTTCATTAATATTATAAATAGTACTTCTCATTAACTGGCATTGAATTCTTCTATCAATATCATTTTCATCTAAGCTAGCTTCTATATCATCCAATATTTTTTCACATTTAACTGTATCTTTTAACTTTAGATAATTTCTACAAATATCTAATAGAGTATCATTTATACTTCCAACACGATTTTGATAGCCTATATTTTTAGATATTTCATAATGTTTAAATGATTCATCTAAATCATCTAATTCATAAAACAATCTTCCTAAATTATGTTCAATATTAACTATATCTTTGTTGTACTCTATCTTTTTATAAACTTCCAAAGTCTTATTTGAATACTTAAGAGCATTAACTAAATCGCCTTTTCTGTTAAAGTCTTCTGCTAAATTAAATAAATTCTTTGCATATTCTTTGTCGTCATATATTTGTTCTAATTTTTGCTTAGCTAAATAAGCATATTTCAAAGCCAAATCAAATTCTTCTATATCAAAGTATGTTCTTGACATATTATAATGTATTTCTCCAATTAAGAAATCGTCAACAATTTGATTATCTAAATACACTTTCTCCGCTTGCTTTAAATAACTTCCCGCAGAATGATATGCTTTTAATTCTAATGCTATACCTGCTAAATTTAAAAAAGTTCTTATTATTTCTTCATAATTATTATTCTTAACAAAAATTACATTTGAGGATAGGAAAAACTTCTGAGCCATAGGAAAATCCTTTTTATACATATATGATTCTGCAGTAATATAATATATTTTAGCTTTTCTATATTCTAAATTATATTTTTCACAGTAATACAAAGCATTGTCTATATATCTTTGCCCCTTGTCATAATCTCCTTGTAAGATACATGACTCCCCAACTTGTTCATAATAAGTACTTATTTTTTCAGCTTGGCTTTCTTCAGATTCCATTAAGTATTCCACTGTTGTATTTAATGTAACGGCTAAATATTCCAATAAATCAACAGATGGATTTGAGCGTCCTGATTCAACCAAACTTATTTGCCCTGGTGTTATTCTGTCTTTAGCTAAATCTTTTAAAGTCATATTTAATTGTTTTCTTCTTCTTTTAATTTTTTCACCTAATGATAGAATTTCCATTTTTCAATCCTTCTCTATTCAACAAATTACTTCATTAATCTAATATATTTTTCCTTAATTATAACATAAATTTATAAAAAACTGCATAAAAATATATTCATCTTCCTAAATTTTATATAATTTAATTTTATTATCCATTTTTATTGCCTTATAACTATAAAATGTATTTTTTTCTTATAGTCATATATATATATAATATAATTAAATCCATAATTTTAATTTATTTTTGTCTTAAATTATATTTATATAAAAAAGTAATAAAAATACATTTCATATATTTTATCTTAATAATAAAAACTGTACTTGTAGCACATTGTAATTGTTATTATTTAACAGATAATAATGTGAAGAATACATTTCTATTTTAAGCTTATCTTTTTTATTTTAATGCAAATATAAAAGATGTATTAAAATGAATACTAATCATTTCAATACATCTTCTTTTAATTTACAAAATATATTTCTATCTAATCCAGTCTACCATACCATCATAGGTATCTTCTGCCATGTTCATCATTTTCTTTGCAGCTCTTCTCATGGATCTTTGAGTTCTTTTATCCATTTTAGATACCATAACCATTTCCACTGCCATTCCAATAACTGCACCTGCTGCGATTCCTTTAATAAATTTTCCCATAATTAACACCTCTTTAATATTAATTTTTCCTATATCTATGTTATGTATTAATACGAAAGTTACTCATGTTAAATGTTGGATTTTGAATTTGCTTATATATTATGAATCACAAAATAATCCTAAAGTTTTTCTTCTAATAAATATAAAATAAATTTTTCTTTTTCCTTGCTTAAAAGCTTAGATATTCTCTTTTTGCCTTCACTTTTATTTAATTTAAATAGATTAATAATTTCATTAAATCTTATATTATCATCTATTTTTTTATCATCTTCTATTGTTATAGCAATAAGTGAATCTTCACCTTTTATTCTAATATTATCTGCAGAATTCGGAGCAATTTTTAATATTTCATCTTTTACATCTTTATTACTTACTTCAATTATATTTTTCTTTAACCATTTTTCTACTGTTTTATCAGATGTTATATTTAAACATTCCTTGCATTTTTCATCTACAAGTTCATTAAATAAATCTCCAGTATGACTATCTACTTTAACAAATATAACTTCAATTCCTAAATTCATTAGATTTTGCATCTTATTATAATATTCCATAGACGAAGTTTCTTTTCTCTCCCAAGCACCTGTTGCATGATGAGCTATTCCTTCATAATCATGAAATAATACAACCTTATTTTCTCCTTTTTTAGATGCATATTCTATTGCTCTAAGAGCTCCTTTAAGCTCTCCTGCTATTTGCCTTATATTTCTTTCAGAGGTATTTTTATCCGCACCACTTTCAATATATTCTACAACATTATTTCTAACTGCAACTACACCATAAGAATATCTGCCATCTCCAGAATTATAACTTCCATCAACATAAATATGTAGACACTCTTTTGGATAATTATCATCAGATTTTTTTAACATTCTGTTTCCTTCATTTAAATATGCATTGGCCTCATTAATGTCTTCAAAGCTCTTGTATTTAGCCCCTTTAACACCTTTAACATACTTTAAACATTCAGCCCATGTATTTACTATTAAGTTTTCTATCTTAATATTTTTTTCTGAATCAAACCCTGATTGTATTGCATATACCTTCTTTGCCATAAATATATTCCTTTCTCTTGTTTGCTATTTCATCTTATATTATATCCTACCTTAAAAAGTTATTACACTAACTTGTTTTTATAATTATAATGTAGATAATTCTTCTATAGCATCATATATTCTTTCTATATTTTGAGCACCTGTAAAGTTAGTTAAATATTCAAGTCCTTTTTTTAATACTAATAATATATCATTTTTTCCGCTCCAATTTTCAACTATTATTGATAAAGGGATATCTTCTATTATTTTATTTAATGCAAAGAATAGCACTCCAATATCATCAATAGCTCCTATAAATGGTATATTATCTGGTATTATATCTGTAGGAAAACTTATATATCCTATAGCAGCAGATATTACAAGCTTTGTTTTTGTAGGAACTCTTTTGTCTTTAAGTAATCTATATATTAACGAAGCAATATCTGGCAATATAAATAAATAATCTTTATATTTCTTAGTTTTATCAGATAACTTGTCCTCTAAAATTTTTCTTCCTTTTGCATAACTATCATTAACTTTTACAACAGCTTCTAAGTCCTCTATTTTTTCTTCATCTGCCTTTTCTTCTACTACTTCTTCTGCTTCAACTTTTTTTACTAGTTTTCCCTCTAAGGAAATGTTAATATCACTAGTTTCTGCCCATAATTCAGAACCTTTTATGAAAATTTCATTAATTTTTAAATCAATAAATGGTACATCTTGAAGTATTTTATTAACATCAACTATTACCTTATCTTTTTCACTACTTATTCCTTTATCTTTAAGAATATTTGCAACCTTTTTAAGAACAAAACTTCTAACAATTCTAAAAATCCCAAGATTAAGTACCTTAGCCTTAGCCAGTCTTGCAGTTATTTTATTATTAGTGCAATCAACAATCTCCGCCTTAGCCATAAAATCTATGGTAAAGCCTTTCTTAAATTTACCTTCTAATATTATTCCATCTTCAACTGTTACTTTATTTAATGTAAGTCCTTCAACCTTAACAAACTCATTAATTATGCTTAATATATCTTCACCTAATAGTTTTACATTAACTTCTGAAATTTTCATAATCCATATTCCCCTTTTAGATTAATTCCTATAATAATTTAATCATTTAAAACTAAATATTTCTATACTTAAGAGTATACATTATTATACCTAATAAGCCAATATTTTAGAAATTTAGCATATAAAATTATACATACACATAAAAATAACCTATATATTTTTGTTAAATCAAAGATATATAGGCTATTTATTAAGTTAATACTATATTTTTTTATTAGCTTCACACATTGTGCTAGTTAAATTATTAATAAAACAAAAATAGAACCAATAATTGTGCAATAAACATTGAAAAATAGAGGTTAGTCTTTCTTTATTTGAAGTTGTT